>Ga0105239_10000214_pt1 | contig 85558 bp, 75 predicted proteins | sample KBSC44metaG_FD_92761 | JGI IMG/M metagenome (GOLD analysis project Ga0105239, IMG submission 92761) | Corn rhizosphere microbial communities from Kellogg Biological Station, Michigan, USA - KBS C4-4 metaG | ecosystem: Host-associated > Plants > Roots > Rhizosphere > Soil | place: Michigan, USA... | reverse complement strand
TCCGGGTCTTCCCAGGTGAACGTGAAGCTCTCGTTCCTGCGGAGCTTCGCCGTGATGACGGCCTTCACGTGCGCCAGCACGCGGTCGTCCAGCTCGACCTCGACGGAGGGGATCCCATAGGTGAACGTGCCCACTTCGCTCCTTTGCCGCGGCTCGCTGGAGAGAACGTCGCCAGCGCTCCATTTTAGGACGTCGTCGGGTGCGTCCAACGTGTGCTCTCGTTGACGGAGGGCGGAGCGCGGTAAGTCAGGTGCCCGTGATCCACTTCCACACCGCAAACAGGAACTGAGGAAGGCTCCACACGTTCATGAAGAATGTCAGAATGTTCCAAATCAGGATGACCGTGAAGATCACCGCCCCGATCTTTCCCACCCGCCGCCTAGCGAGCCCCTTGATCTGTTCCCACGCGAGGGCACGTTGTTCCTTGCGCAGCTGGGAATCCGCAGGTGACGGCTCGACCGTGCCTCCGGCCAGGATGCCGCCAAGTTCGCGCCATCCGACCATGAGCGATAATCCGGCAACTTCTGCGAGAACGGCTATGCCCGGATCAACGGCGCCCACTCCGGCAAGCACAGTGGCTCCCAACGCTAGGGGGGCAAACCAAACCAGGCTGAGACGAAAGCGCCGGCTGAGTGCGGCGCGGGCCGCGTCGTCGTCACCGATTCGCGCGTAGGCGCGACGGGCGAGGATGCGTTGCACGCTCTGCATTCGTGTGCGGAACCACAGCAAGGCAGCGAACAACCAGACTTGGGCCAGCGCGAACATGAGGGTGCCGAATTGGCCGACTAACGGGAGGAAGATCGCGGACAGGACGAATGCCAGAAATCCCGAACGGAGACTGGGGTCGATCGGGATCCGCATCAACGACAGCACTTGCCTGAATTGCGTTGCGTCGCCTTCCGAGGTGCGTTCTGACCTGCCGATAGGAATCAAGACGAATGCGCTGGCGAACCCGACACCGACCACCAGCCAAAACAGGAAGGACAACGTCGAAGGGCTCCAGTTGCCGTAGTCACGAGTAACGAGAAAGCCAACAACGGACGCCGAAGCAAGGAGTCGAATGGGATCAACCGCGCTGCCTTCAACAGTGAACCGCTGGGCAATCAGGATCAGTCGGGTCCAGGCGGCGGCACCCAAACCGATGATTAGGGCCCACCCCAGTCCAAGCGCCGAGGTCATGCCCCAAACCGTGGCGATCCCTACCGCCGCCGGTCCCAGGTTGAGCAAGAGGATCCGCTTGTCTATGACCGTGACTGCGTCCGCAACGATCCCGGCGATCACCAGCATGCCAACGATGTCCGACGCGAGTGACCCGGCCGGCCCATTCAGCCAGCCGAGACCAAGCACGTCGCCGATCGTCTCTATCCACTCCGGACCCCGCGGTAGCGGGATGAACGCGCCACCGATCACGGCTCCGATGCACACGAGAAGCACCATCGCGTTCAGCGGCGTGATGGTACGAGCGAACCTCAGCCGCGTTTTGGCACGAGCCAGCAGGGAAGGCTGCCGCTCGGCGACATAGATGGTTCCAACGCCTTCTGCCGTCAGAGCGTTGACAAGTTTTGTGGACGCTAGGAACAGAACTTTGCATTCGCGGGCACGGAACCCTTGCGCAACGAGGCCCTGCAGAGTGAGCTCCAACTCGCGTTCGAGCTGCGCCCTGGTCAGATATGGGAGCCGCCGCACGAGCGAAGGAGCGAAGCTCCGTAGGTGAAGCATTATTTCGCGTTCACTTGGCCCGGCGCCGAGTAGCCCGGGTCGGAGTTCAAGCGCAATCCTCGCCATGATGCCCTCGAGATCGATGACGGGAGCAGCAAAGTGCGGGGCACGTTCGACAGCGTCGCGACCAGCTGGGCCTTTTCGCGTCGTCGGAGACGGGTACTGAACGGTGGCCGGAAACAAGTACTCCAGGCGCCGAGGCACGTCGATCGATTGCAGAGCGGCCAACGTGTAGGCGGCGATCTCTCCCGAAACCCGTGATGCCTGTGTCATGAAGAGGACAGCGCACTTTCGGTAGTAGGTCGCGCCGAAGTAGTTGACCGCTACGCGAGCACGCTCGATGTCGATCGCGGATAGATAGTCGACCCCGGCTGCTTTCAGCACGGCGTAGCACGTCTGGGGTGTGGTGCGGGAGTCAGGAGAACTCAGCACACGGAACCTCAGGTTGGTCATGATCCGGAGTTGCCGCAATCCCATCTGCCCTTCGTCCGCGGCTTGTGCTGACGTCGAGCCCACAAGGGAGGAGGCCCAAGTCGCGAGCTCCGAGACACGATCGGTGTCGTCATCGCCATCGACGACCATGTACCGGGTGCGCGCACGCGCGGAGGCCTCAGGGGGAAGCGCGCCGAGTGCGGCGCTCAATGCCTTTGTAGGAGCGTCATTCATGTCGCGCCGAGCAATCGCTTGACTGATCTTCTCGTGCGCTTCGGGCGGGCCCTCGAGGCTCCGCACGTAGTCGTGCAGATCGCCACCGTGCACCGCATCGCGAAGTGCGATGAAGCGGGCACTCAGCATTTCTTCTGCTTGATGGATGGACAACGCAAGGTTGCCCTCTAGCGTGCGACGACCCGTCGTTGACCGCCACCACTGGAGTTGCAGCCGCTTGAACTGCCGCCCAAAGCTGCGGGGCATATCGATTTCGCCTTCGAACAACGTTGCCAGGTATTCCAGGTTCCGCTTCACGCCGAACGTCGATCTAACGAGCTGAGTATCCGGGTCTTCGAAAAACTCGGCGGTAAAGCTCTCGCCGTGCCTCCCGACGCGGCCCATTACCTGCCGATCGAGTCGAGGCTCTTTCCCGTGCCCGAGAATCGCTAGGTAAGGGGTGTGCGTCGAGCGAACGTCGACACCGCGGCAACCTCCCGCAGATAGTACGGTGATCGAGTTGGGGTCCCCCGCGTGGAGGATGATCTCATTGCTGGTGTCCGAGTCGAAGATTGTCAGAAGATTGACGACGGCACTCGGGTGGCGCGCCGCAATGTGTTGTGCCGCCTGGTGGGCTTCCTGGACGGTCCACGCGACAACGAGAGTGGGCCTCTCGCCCCTGTCCCGAATGTCATCGGAAATAGCGTCCAGAGTCGCGGTTCGCGATCCGAAAAATCTGGTCGGAGGTCGGTCCGGAGCTCGAGAGAACTTCGGAGCAATCGCGATCGTCCACGCCCTGAGGACGATTTGGTAGTAGAAGGCGTCAGAGGACGCCGTGCCTGACAGTCCGACCACGAGCGGGTGCTTCGCGAGCAAACCGAGCCGACTGATATCCGCGTATATCCTGTCGATCCATGGCGCCTTCCCCGTCAGCGCCAGCCTGAGAGCTTTCATCCTCACCGATGTGTCGAGGTTGGCCAAGGCTCCGGTGACGGGGTTCACCCAAAGCAGTGCGTCACCATCCCTGACGTAGTCACGTCCTTCTTGCGCGTAGCGCGCCCAGGCCATCGCGGAGGCAATCTGCTGCACACGCTGTGCGGGTTGATCAATTCGAGCAGCGAGATCCTGGACTTGCCACCATCCCGCTGCGGTCAGGTCTATCTCGTCGCGGATCCGGTCGTACTTGAAATGTGCGTCTTCCCCCCACAACGACACCATCTCCGAGACATCGATCCAGCCGACTTCCTCAACCTTGATGTGCTCGGTCAGCGTTCTCCCATCGTCACCGTCGATGAGAATCGAATCAAGTTCGTCAAGGATCACGGCCGCTTGACGCGGGTAATCTTCTCTGGAAATCTCAGGGTTTCCGTACGTGGCGTTGAGGTACCGGGAGGTGGCTTCCGTGAACGAGGAGTATGAGACCCCTCGGTAGCCTGGCCCGCGAATGTCGCCGCTTACCTCGATTCCGAGAAACTCAAGAAAGTCTTTCACCCTCGCGCGGTCGCGTTCCGCGAGGTACTCGTTGATGGTCAGAACGAGGACTTGGCCGTGTCGGGCGATCAAAGTGGGAAGCGCCAGCGCAATGGCGTAGGTCTTTCCCTCTCCTGTGTCCATCTGTACGTTGACTCCGTCAACGAGACACTGCGCAGCTCGGATCTGCTCATCGTAAGCAGCTGCACCGAAAGGCAGGTCAGCGGGTCTTCTGTTGAACGCCACAATCGAGATCGCCATGATCGACGCCTCGGCCGTGTTGCGATATCGCTGGAAAGGCCGGAGGAGAGATACCAGGGGCTCGGCAGCGAGCCTTGCCGCTTCGCGCTCAAATTCGAGTTTGAGCTCGTCGTCGCTCAAGCCGGCGTATGCGATGACGAGTTTGCGTACGCTATTCCAGCCACCGCCCATCAAAGTCGCGAAGACAGAGGTCCAGACTGACTGGATCCATGCCAAAAAGCGCATTGTCAGGAACCAGTATTTGGAATGGCGACGGGGTGCGCGATCAACGGGAAGCGCTGGCACATTGCCTCGACGAGACGAGTGCTCAGCGCGATGAGGTCATATATCTGGACATCCGCGACACCCGCACCACAGGGGTACTCAGCTTCCAGCGTGACCGCGCAGAACGCGGAGGTCGGAGCGGCCGGATTTGAACCTTCCTCCTCAGTTTTCGCTACTTCTTTCACTCGAACCGATCCCTTCACGACCAGGTTGGTCATGCTGATCTCGTTCGCGATCGAAAGGAGGGAACCGAACCCAATCAGTGGGTGCGCTCTCACCATGAAGTACCTCAGGCACAGTACGGGCGTGTCGCCGAACCTGCCCACGGTGCCCGTCAATACGTAGTTGGGCGTAACGACAGTCGTCCTGTCGTCCCCTACTTCGAGGCCAACTGCATCGAACGCACTCGCAATCCGCTCCATGGTCAACGGCTTCAACTGAAGGAAGCTGGGTTGGGCGCTCGCCATCGTTGCGGCGCCGACGCTAGGAGAACGTTTCCGTGTCAGCTTCTTGACTGGCTCGGATGCAGCGGATTCCATCGAGTCGCGCGACGAGGGCAATCTGATCCTTTCGGCCTAGAGTCGATCCCCCCGTCGCTCATACTCTAGCGGCGAGGACGACTTCCACGAGAGTCTGTCAACTCCCCGCGAATGCCCGCACGGTCAAATGAAGCAGGCGACTTGCCCCTGGGCCGGTGTTCGAGCCAGGTCGCGCACCAACCTGCGGGAACCCACGCCGTCAAGTCCGGGTAGGCCCGCCGTAGCCGGGAAGATACTTCGTTGGTGACCCCAGCGGGATTCGAACCCGCGTTACCGCCGTGAGAGGGGGTTCAGGAAGCCTAGTCTGCCGCGGCCAGCGGCTGGACGCCTTGTTCGTACGGAGGTTTGGAGTGCAAGGTGTGCGTGCCGGAGGCTGATGTCGTCAGTGTTCGTAGCCATTTTGTAGCCACGCTGCCCCCGCTCGAATCGACATGTTCTTACAGCCGCGTCGCGCGTGGTGCCTCACCTTTGCGGGGTCCCCGAACACGCGACGGCCTACAGGGGGTGCGGCTCTGACGTTAGAGGGAAATACAGGACATCGCTGGTGCGTGGCCGATTGAGGAGCACCGCGAGGAACCGGTTTATGTTGAATCCGAGACCCGCCATCGGCGGGCATCCATATCCCAACGCCTCGATGAGGCGGCCATTGACGTTGGACTTCTCGTCGCCGACCCCAAGCGAATCCTGTAGTTCAAATTTCCGACGCTGCTCTTCGGGGTCGTTGATCTCGGTCACTACCTCGCACACTCGATATCCGCGAAAGAACATGTATCCGCGATCAGCCTCGCCGCTTCCATCCCCGAAATCCTTCGCGAGTGGAGAAATTATCGACGGAAATCTGCCGACGAATGTAGGACTCTCGAGAGACGACGACACAAGTTGCTTTATAACGAATTGGCCGAACTTTGCAGCCTCAAGTTCCCTGCTGGGCGGGTCAGCTGGAAGCTTGTATGCGCGCGACCGGGCAGTTTCAATGAGTTGCTCCCAGGGCGCTGTTCGAGCATCAAAACCCAATTGACCCTCCACCGCCGACCAGAACGTGATCATCCTCCAAGGGGAACGAAGGGCGATGCGCACCGACTCATCCACAGGTCCAACAGCGAGGGCATCACAGACCGCGCCCACTAAGTCTTGGGCGAGGGTCAGCATTCCTGAGCTCGTGCCATAGGCCCAGGTCGCTTCAAGCATGGTGAACTCGATCAACGACGGCGATTCATTTCGGAAGCAATCGCCGATCTCGTAGACCTTCTCGAATCCGCCGACCACAAGCTGCTTTAGATCGTTCTCGAGCGTGCCACGGAGATAGAGGTCCCGCTTGAGAGTCTTACTGGCGACCGAAAATGGGGTCGCCGATCCGACGAAACGGTCCAGAGCGAGGACCGGTGTGTCGACTTCGAGAAAATCGTGGATGCCGAGACGGTTGCGAAGCGTGGTGAGCGTCTGCGAACGTGCGACCAGTGCCTCTCGAAGAGCGTCATCGGTAAGAAAATCCAACGTACGTTTCTCTACGACAGAGCGGCTTGAGGAACGCGGTGTAGTTCGCATGCGGTCGGCGAGCGGTGTCGTCCTCACGGAGAGCACGCTTATCGCGGAGGGCTCTATCGATGGATGCCCAGATCGAGTAGGCGCGAACCGACCTTCTACGGCGACGATGTCGCCGAGAGCCGGAGGAGTGAACGGCAGCTTCCCGGTGAGTTCGTCGGCAAGGATTGCCACCTGGATCTTGCTGGAACCGTCTCGCAGGTCGAAGAAGGTCGCCTTGCTCATCCGTCTGACTGCCACTACACGGCCCGCTACCCTTTGGGGCACACGGGAATCCTCCAGCAGGCGAGCAATTGCCACACGCTCTTGGTCTTCGGCCCTGTCATCAATATTCGGCGTGGACACGGATACTTCAATCCTTAGCTGTAGAGGGACGCAGGGCATTGTCGCTATCCGAGGCGGGGGCATTCTCGCGCCCGAAGAGATGGCTGTAAATGAGCGAGCGTAGCTGGAGGTAGCTCTTCTCCCCGACTATGTCTTCGCTCCTGGGCCGGGCTAGCTGAACTCTCTCGTCCAGGACCACCCGACCGGGCCTTTCGGACAGCAGGATCACTCTGTCTGCCAAGAAGAGTGCTTCATCCACATCGTGGGTGACGAATACGACGGTCTTCGGCGCTGGAGCCAGCAACCTCGCGAGGAACTCCCGCATCTGTTGCGCCGTCATCGCATCGAGGGAAGAGAATGGTTCATCCATGAGGAGGATCTCGGGCTCATTGACCAGCACACGTGCAAGGCCCGCGCGTTGTTGCATGCCGCCGCTCAGCTGATCCGGCCGGTCGTCGAGGAAGTCGCCGAGACCCACTGCACCGGCAATCCGATGGACCTGCGCGCGCCGCTCCGATCTGGGTACTCCCCGAATCAGCAGGCCGAACTCGATGTTCTGGGCTATCGACTTCCAGGGGAACAGCCCGTGATGCTGGAAGACGTAACCCCGATCACGGCCCGGCGACGGACTCTCTCGACCCTCAACCACGACGGATCCGTGGGTTGGCCGAATGAAGCCGGCAATGAGATTGAGGATGGTGGTCTTCCCGCTCCCTGAGGGCCCCAGGATGCAGGTAAAGTCACCACGGTGGATCGTGAGGTCAAGTCCCTGGAGAACAGTCAACGCACCGGCCGGGCGAGCAAACTCCACGCCGACGCCGCCGAGGCCGATCACTTCGCTGCTATCGACCACGGCGCGAGCCTTGTCGTGATTGCGACGACTATCAAGTCGGCGACGAGGGCGACCGCGCCGATGAGGAGCGTGTAGCCGATCATCGCGTCAGTGTGGAACAACTCATAACTCTGGAAAATGCGAAACGCAATTCCCGCCGACGCACCAATCATCTCTCCGGCCGCGAGCGCGAACAGTCCTGTCGCGATCGCGGTCCGCACGCCGGCGAGGATGTACGGGAGCGAGCTTGGCAGTAGGACATGGAATGCCACGACAATCGGCGAGGCCCCGAGACTCTGGGCGGTGCGAATGTGCTCGGGTCGCACCTCGCGCATTCCGAGGAAAGTGTTGAGCCAGGTCGGAAAGAAACAGGCCCAGACCACGATGGCGACTTTTCCCCCGTCGCCGATGCCGAACAAGACGATAACCGCAGGTATCAGAGCCACAGACGGAATCGAGCGCAGGTAATGGAAGAGTGGTTCAACGGCGTCCCCAATGAGGCGCACGCGACTGGTGATGAAACCGACGAGAACACCCGCCATGCATCCGATGCCAAAGCCGACGCCGTAACGACCAAGGCTTGCGCCTAGATCGTTCGCCAGAGTCCCGTTGGCCGCGAGCCTTTCAAGCGCAACGATGGCGGATGAGGGTGGAGGGAGCAGCACCGGGTTGTAGAGGCGAGTTGCTGCGGCAACCTGCCAGATGACCACGATGACGACGAAGGCCGCGGCACCGACCACTCGCCTTCGGATCACTTGTAGTCAGTCCCGACGCGACCTGGCGCGACCGCCTCCATCGGCCCCGCATCGACGAAACCTTCGAGGTTGGGCGGAGTGCCCGAGCCATCCGTTTTTGTGATCCAGGCCGCCTCGTCGCCCAGAATCGAGTGCAGCCCATCGTCCAACTCGACTTTCACCACGTAGTCCGCCCATAGAGAGTCGAGCGCCTTCGCGTCTACGCCGGTCGCCTTTTCAACGATGGCTTTGGACTCGGCGGGATGGTCCTTGATGAACTGTTCCGCCTTGACGAAGCCGCGGATTATCTGCTCGGCCGCTTTCTTGTGCGTGGACAAGTAGTCAGCATTCATGATGATCGAGTGTCGCCCGCTGTAAAGCGTCGTTGGCCAACTGGCAGACAGCTTGGGTAGCTGCGAAGTGGCCGTGTAGTTGTATGGCTCCCAGGCGAACATCGCGTCGATGTCCCCCTGAACGAAACTTTGAACCATCACCTGAGGGTCGGTGAAGGGCACTATTTGGACCTGATCTGTACTGATGTGGTTGGCCTCAAGCCACCGATACATGTAGTAATCGGAATTCGTCCCTGTGACGGTGCCGACCTTGCGCCCGATGAAATCGCCCGGCTTCGAAATCACATTCGTGCGGACGGTGAGCTTGGCCTCGTGGTGCTCGGTAACGGTGGCGATCCAGCGGATGCTCTGGCCCTGCAACGCGGCGCGCAAAGGCGGAGTCTCCGATACGGACATGACCTCTGCGTCGTGCCCCAACAGAGCGTCAAGCGCCTGGCGCCCAGAATTGAATAGCTTGAGTTTTACGTCAAGACCTTCCTGTTTCCAAAAGCCTTGGCTATCCGCGACGTAGGCGGGAGCTGCGGCGATTGTGAGGGGCACAGCGTAGGTAATGGACGTTTCGGGCGAGCTACTCGGCGCCTTGGGACTCGATACGGCGCAAGCGGCAAGGCACAAAGCCGAGATTGCAACGAGGGTAATCAGGGTGACGGTGCGGCGGAATCTTGGAGTTGTGGACGGCAAATCGCTCCTCTGGTGCGGATCGGGTTCCGGTGCGGGGGCTCAATCCTAACGGTGGGCGAATCCGCCGCCAAGGAAACTTGATAACGACTCGAAGAACGTTCGGGCGGGCGTTCCAAGATGTTGAGCTGCAAGGCACCTTGAAGACCCCGATCCCCACGTCCGTTGAAGGATGGAGTGCGAGGAGCGCGCATCAGAAGGTCCGGGGGCTCAATCTGCCGCATCCGAACTAGTTTGCTATTGCGGCGTCCGAGGTCCACACGTGACGGGTGAAGCCCCCGTCTTCTTCGGCCGCTCGTTCGCCAAGCTCAATGGTGATGAGCTCGTCGCCGTCGTACGCAGGGCTCAGCTCCAGAGCTAGGTACTCGAACAGTTCGCGTTCGTTCACGGCGATGATGACTTGCCTGTCGTTCCTCTTCGCGAGGAGGCGGATGAGAGCCGCGAACTGTGCGACGTGCACCGCGTCCATTGCCTAGACGGGGTCATCGAAGACAAGACAAGGAACGATGGGCTCGACAGCGAGGTGGAGCGCTAGGAATAGCGAGAGAGCTGCTGTGTTCAAGTTCCCCGCGGACAGCATCATCTGCGGCGGGCCACTTATCTGGCCGTCTCTGTGAGTGGTCTCTAACTTGATGTCGAACGTCTTCTTTGTAGCGCTCGGGCGTGTTGATTAGGAGGATTCAGTGCGTAGGGTGCTCCCGCGAGGCGCGTGAGGTCAGCGTTTATAGCCATTTTGTAGCCGGGCGATCAACGGCGAGCACGGGCAGCTTGGGCGAGGACCCCGGTGGAGTTTAGGCGGTAGCGAGCCATATCGAGCGAAACCAGGTGCTTGACCGCCAGAGACTGTGGCGAGGTCACCCCGGATCGAGTAGCCGCCAAGAGGAGCGGTCGCGGGAGAAGGATCGTGGAGCCGAGGGCCGTCGCCTCTTCTTCCTGCTCAGGGCGGCAGCTTCGGAAGGGGACGCCGGCGATTTCTCTAATTTCGCTTAGCTCGTGCTCGAGGAGGATATGAGATAGCTCATGTGCCACGTCGCTACGTCGGCGGCCCTCATTGGCAAGTGGATTGGTTACGACAATGTGGCGTCCGTCGATGTCAAACGTGGCTGCCGAAAACACGCCGACTTGCAAGGCCTCTAGCTCTTCGAAGGGTTCTCGCCCGATGAGCGAGTCTCCGGCCACGACTGTCACTTCGAGATGACCTGCCAGCTGATCAATGTCGATCGTTGCGACTGGACCGACGCCAAGTTCGCCACGGAGGCGAAGCGCCTCGCGCTCCGCCTCCGCTTTGAATCCCCGTCGCAGTGTCACAGGCCCCCTGCACTGACGCGTTTTCGTAGTTCTGCATCCATGGACTGGAGCATTCCGCTGAGGCGCTCAGAAACGCCGGGACGAAGGGTGCTGGCGGCGCGTAGATGACATGCGACTGCGGGCCGATCCATGAGCGGTTCAGCCAACGCCTCGTACATGCTGCGGAGCATCGTCGCGATCTTGTCAGCGTGGTCGGGCTTCAGGCGCGGATCGGCGTGGAGGTGAGAGACGGCGATCTCAACTGGGTCCTGCCGGCGGGTCGCCACAGGCGAGAAGAACTGACTCGGGGAGAGCCCCAGCCAGGCGCAAAGTTTGGTGAAGCTGACCAAGTCCGGTTGAGACCCATCTTCAACTCTTGCGAAAGTCGAGAACGACACATCCGCTTCGGCTGCTGCCTGTCGTAGAGAGAGACTTCCTCGTCGCTCTCTCAGTAGTTGACCGAGCCCGGTGGTGTCGAACCGCTCTGCCTGGTTGCTATCGCCTGTCATTTGTTGGTCATCGTTGCGCTTCGGATCTTTGACCGATCATGAGTCGGGAGCGTAGTCGCACAGTGCATCTTTGGCGACACGCCGTGCGGTGTTTCTCTTATACGTTACTGCAACTCTACTGATACAGTCAGGGAGTTACCGCGGCGACGCCGCAGAGAGGAACATTCCATGTCCGAGCACGACCGCCCGAACGATTCGGGCAAACCGCCGCGCGAGATCAAATTCGAGATCGACGGCAAGACCTACACGACGACCGACCGCGAACAGCCTGCGAGGGACCTAATCAAGTTGGCCGGACTCGATCCCGCGTCCTACGACCTCGCCGAGCTTCACGGCAACCATGAGAACCCGCCCTTCACGGATGACCAGATCGTGAAGATCAATCCGAACGACAAGTTCGTGACCGTCCGCGTGTCTGCGCCGGTGGGCTGACCTTGTCGACCGGGAACGACCGTGGGGTCGAAGGTTTCATCGCCGCTCTCGCCGAGCACGGCGTCACTGCCGTGAGCCAGGGGCCGGCGGTGATCTTCGACCTCACACCGGTTTCCGGACGACTCGCGGGCAATGTTGTTCCGACCGGAGTCAGCGTGAGCGAACTGACACCATGGCCAGACGCTCCCCCGCACTGGATCCACTTTCCGGAGACCGTGATCATCGAGCCGACCAACCCGGATCAGAACGAATGCCTTCCAGGATGGCGACGTCACTCTCGTGACCTGAAGGGGTGGGCGACGTCCGACGACCCTGGAGCCGCTTGGCTGGCACACGTCAGAGGAGTGCTTGCCGATGCCCGCTGAATCTCTCCGATTCTCCGCCGCAGTAGCTGCGGATCTCGAGGACGAGCTGCGGCGTCACCTCGACCGCAGCGATGGTCAGGAAGACATCTGCGTGGCGACCTACGCCGCGTCGACGGGATCAACCCGTCAAACGGCGGTATTGACCGCGATCGAACACCCGAAGCCGGGTGAGCGCGAGGTGCACGGCAATGCCACGATTTCCGGCGCATACGTACTGCGAGTAGCGCGACTCGCAGCGTCCCGAGGCGAGGGCATTGCGATCCTTCACTCGCACCCCACCGGAATCGGTTGGCAAGGAATGAGCTGGCTCGACTTCGACGCGGAGTCGAGCTACGCGAACCTTGCTGAGCAGCTCACGGGACTCCCGCTGATTGGAATGACTCTCGCCACAGGGGACTCCTCGTGGTCTGCACGATCCTGGACAGCCGCGGGCAAACCAATCTGGGCTGAAAACGTCCGCGTGGTCGGCGAGACGCTACGAGTGAGCTGGAACGACGAACTCCGCCCCGTCCCTCAGCCTCAGCCCTCCCAGGCGCGGACCATCTCCGCCTGGGGGCCAACTATCCAAGGCAGTATTGCCCGTCTGCGCATCCTCGTTGTAGGTGTCGGAAGCATCGGTATGGACGTCGCCCAGCGACTCGCGGCGGCCGGTATCGAAAACGTGGATGTGATGGACTTCGACACCGTTAAGACGGTGAACCTCGATCGACTCATCGGCGCCACTCGCCTCGACGCCGCGCTGGCCAGGAGTAAAGCCGCGGTCGCGAAGCGCCTCATCGAGCAGGCAGCCACAGCGCACCGCTTCCGCGGCGATGCACGCGAACTCAGCGTTTGCGAACCCGAAGGCATGGCGGCGGCGCTCGACTACGACTTGATCTTCAGCTGTGTCGATCGACCTTGGGCGCGGGGCGTCCTCAACTCCATCGCACACGCGGACCTCGTCCCTGTAGTCGACGCCGGCGTCTCGATCACGCCGTTTGACGACGGTAACGGGATGCGCGGGGCAACTTACCGAACACAAATCGTGCGACCGGGACGGCCCTGCCTTATCTGCAGTCGACAGGTTGATCCTGGCGAACTTGCGAAGGAGCGGTCGGGGGCGCTGGATGACCCTCGCTACATCAAGAATGCGGGCGGGCAGCGTCTGGCAGGAAACGAGAACGTTTCTCTTATCTCGGCGAGCGCCAGTGCCCACGCGCTCGCTCAGTTCGTGAGTTACACCGTTGGGCCAGGAGGTCGAGGCGAGCCGGGGCCGCTCAGATTCAACTTCGTGACTCATTCCCTCGTGCCCACGGAGGCCGTCACCCAAGCGAACTGCCGCGTTGAACATCAAGGCAAGGGCGGCAACCATCGCAGCCGCCTCACCGGCGAGCACGCGGCCGCTAGGCGAGAAACCGCCGCACGCGAAATTGCGCGCCGACGTGCAATTGTTCGCCTCAGAGAAGGACTCGATCTCATCGTGTCCCGGTTACAGGGCTAAGTCGTGGCCGTCAGCGACCTCTACGAGCTACTCCGGCAAGCGATTTGGGACGGCCGATGGCTGGCAATCCAAGCCATCTGGAGCGCTGTCCTAACGAATCCATGGATCCTCATCGTGCTTGTCGCAGCCATTGCGATCAAGGGGCGACGGGGCCCAGCGGGCGCGACCCGCTGGCTCGGGATGACGTTGTGGCGTCACTCGGAGCAATGAAGCCTCCGGGACACCTATCCGTCCGAAGCTGTTTAGTCTTCGGGACCTGGGAGTAGCTGGTCCAAGACCCCCTGCGTTAGTTGGCCGGTTGCTAGAACATCCATCGGTGAATTCCCGTTGAGCACGTCTTGCTTGGTCTCCCACCACTCCAATGCGAGCCATGCCTGGTCACCCTCAGGCACGTCAGGGTTCGCTACGAACAGCTTGCGGTTCGCAGAAAACACTTCGGGATAGAAGACGCCAGCTTGACGATCAACTTGGAACAGCGGGTATAGCCGCTCGCCTCCCGCCCGGAATTGCACGCCGATCACAGCGTGCTTGCCACGGAGGTAGTTCACGTTGTGCTTCGCAGTTTTGTAGTCGGTCGAGAGCAGCGCGGCTATTTCAGACACTCGGCCCGACTGGTGGGTGCGGATCTTCTTTACCCGCAGTCTCATCGCTCGGTCGGGGGTGTACGCGCCCGACCAGATGGGGTGCTTCTCCCAGTCCTGGTCGAAACCCATTGCCGCGGAGTCCAGGCCTAGTCGCGCGGCTTCGTCGAACGCAAACGTCGCCGTCTCCTTGACCAGGAGGCTCGTGGGGTCGATGCGTGCGATCAAGAATCGGAGGGCGAGTAGCGTCCCGTAGAGCCGGCGCGAGGTCTTGTCTCTAATCCCGGAAAGTTCGGGTACTCCAGGAACCTCGGCGAGCACAACGTCAAAATTTCGGTTCCAGAGTCGCGAATGGTGCGCGCAGATGTTCCGCACGTGACGGAGATGGTTTAGCCAACTCGCCAGTGCCGCGCCATCGCCGTCCGACGTCACCGAGAGCAAGTCGAAGTCGACGGCGATTGCTGATCGATCGCGGTCGCGGAGACCGCCAAAAAGGGACGATAGCGTTCCGAAGGACATGACCTGGACTGCCATCCATATTGGGAGCGCACCTCCGTGCTTGTCACGGTGGTGAGTAGCGAATGTCTCTTCGGATCTAGCTTCTTGCCGGTCCAGGTCTCGTAGCCAGGAACCGTGATCGCTTCTCCGCCGCCGCCCGCGAGTCTTCGAGAAAGACGGCTCCAACTCATCACCGGCTCGATGCGCGAATGGATCCCGACTAGCTAGCGCCTCGGCCACAGCGGTTCGGATAGCTACCTCGACCATCTCGAGCGCTTCGAAGACTCGGATGCGGAGCTGACGATCGAACTCAGCGATTTCCAGTATCTGATCAAGTCCGACAGGCGAACTGAATTCCGAGAGTCTGTCCGTGCTCCCGGCTACCTGTCGACGATATGGATACCAATAGCCCGAAAGGCGGTAGTAGCCGAGCCTCTGAAGTGCGGTCGCCGCGGCTTCGGGATCTGCAATCGACATGCCTCGGTCCGCTAAGAGCTGGATGAGTTCATCGAAGGTTTTGTGCGGCTTTGAGTAATTGGCCAACGGCGCGCGCCGGGAATAGACGAGGGCTCGACCCCGATCTACGAGCGACTTAAAGAAAGCTAGCCGCCCCTTCAATCGAAGGTGACGGCTAGTCGTGATGAATTGAGAGTACCACGTTGAGGTACCACGTTGCACGCATTTCTATGCCTGACACGCTCGCTGCCTTCAGCGTTCAGCTCGCTCGATCAGCACGCTGACCGCGTCTGCAAGGGTCGCTAGATCCTCGACGACCGACTTCGAAAAGGCCTTCATATCCGACGCGTCTTTTGATCGGAAGTTGCGCGCTCGAAGCCCGATGTCTTGCACTCTAAGCAGTTGTTCGTTCAATCCGCCCACGCGCTCACACTACGTCCGGCAACCACCACAGGCATCGAGACCAACGAAATTCATACCTCTAGCGACATCGCGACTCAGATTCGGGGGCCGGCCGGTTCCCCCGATCTAACGCAACGTGGACGCCGAGAGTTGGCGGCAACGTAGATTGCCCTACAAAGGCGGAATGTGTAGCCAAATGTAGCCAAAGGCGCCAGCGGGCGGCCTGATACAAAACACGAAAGCCCTGGCTGACCAGGGCTTTCTGCACGTGACCCCAGCGGGATTCGGACCCGCGTTACCGCCGTGAGAGGCGAATCCGGAATCCCGAAAGCACCTGGGTTGCCACGAAAACAGCACGTCCATGGAGTGCGCTGGGTGCTTTGAGGTAGCTCAAGTCGTCGGCGTTCGTAGCCAAAATGTAGCCACGCCGAGCGCGATCACGGCGGGTCGAGGGACTTGCGCTCAAGCGAATGAGCCGCCAGTAGGTCCGGATGACCCGGGTGACAGCGCGATACTCAGTCATTCTGGTAGCGGGCCATCCATTCGAATGCGGCTAGCACCCGCGGACGGTTTCGATCACATCGCGTTTATGTCGCACCTGCGGACTGGGGGGGGGACATGAACGGTCACATGAACATGCAGCACTACCTCGCCGTTCATGAGGCTGCTTCGTCTGCTGCATTTGACGCACTGGGCTTCGGCCAGTCCTACATCGACGCTCGCAACAGATCGTTCTTCGATCTCGAACACCACCTCCGATATCTCCAAGAGGTGATGATCGGCGACGAACTTACTGCCCATGTCCGGCTCCTCGATCGTTCGAACAAAGTCGTGCATCACCTCGGCTACATCCTGAATCAGTCCACCCGGGAGGTTGCGAAGCTTCTGGAGACCATCAGCGCGTGCGTCGACCTGGACACCAGAAGGGTCACGCCTTTCCTGCCATCGGAGGCGACGTGGATCGACGAGGCCATGCGCGTTAGCGAGGCGTTGGGCTGGCGGACATCGGGCGGCGGCGTCATGAGCGCGCATCGCCCGACATGACCGGGCCGCAGCGGGCTATCGCGTCATCCGTGGATCGCCTGACTCGGATTCACCTCGCCCGGCGTTAAGCGCTCGGCTGACATCGGGGCGCTACGTGCCAATCGAAATCTCGAGTGTCTCCGTGTCCTATAGAGTTGTCGTATCGGTGCCGCCCAAAGCGTCCCGTTCCGCCACCGCTGCTCCCCTTTCCCCACCCGAAGGAGATCCATGCGGATCGGCATTGTTGTCGAACGTGCGCCCGATGAGACGCGTGTTGCTGCGACTCCATCCACCGTCGCCCAGTTGCTGACGCTCGGCTATGACGTCACAGTCGAGAAGGGCGCGGGCCGCGACGCGGCCTTCCCCGACGCAGACTATGTCGCGGCCGGGGCGAAAATAGGAACTCGAGCGAATACCCTCTCGGCGGATGTGGTGCTCGCCGTCAACGCGCCGCCCGACGAGGATCTTGCTCGGCTCGCGAAGGGCGGGACCCTGGTGTCGTGGCTCAGCCCCGGCCTCAATCCGGCGCTGGTTGACAAGCTGGTGAAGCTGCCGATCACAGCCCTCGCGGTCGACGCGGTTCCACGCATCTCGCGGGCGCAGTCGATGGATGTCCTCTCCTCCACCGCCAACATCGCGGGGTACCGGGCTGTGGTCGAGGCAGCGAACCAGTTCGGTCGGTTCTTCACCGGGCAGATCACGGCGGCAGGCAAGGTGCCGCCCGCGAAGGTGCTGGTCGCCGGGGTCGGTGTCGCCGGCCTCGCAGCTATCGGCACCGCGTCGAGTCTTGGCGCGATCGTGCGGGCGACGGATCCCCGTCCCGAGGTGGCAGAGCAGGTGCGGTCGATCGGCGGCAGCTACCTCGCCGTCGAGGTGGACGAGCAGAAGATGCAGTCCTCTGACGGATACGCGAAGGCGACCAGCGCGGCGTACGACAAGCGCGCCGCCGAGATCTACTCGGAGCAGGCGCGCGACGTCGACATCATCATCACGACCGCGAACATCCCGGGTCGCGCGGCACCGAAGCTGTTGACGAAGGCTGATGTTGCGTCGATGAAGTCCGGCAGCGTGATCGTCGACCTGGCGGCGGCGAACGGTGGCAACGTGGAAGGCACCGTCGCGGGGAAGTCGGTGGTGACATCCAACGGGGTGACGATCATCGGGTACACCGATCTCGCGCGCAGGTTGCCCGCGCAGGCTTCTCAGCTCTACGGACAGAACCTGGTGAACCTGCTCAAGTTGCTGACGCCCGGCAAAGACGGCGTTCTGACTCTCGATCACGACGACGTCGTGCAACGCGCGATCACGGTCGTGCAGAACGGCGAGAAGCTGTGGCCGCCGCCTCCGGTTCAGGTCTCGGCGGCACCTGTTGCCAGCGCGGGCGCCGCGCCGCTCGTGGTGGCTCCTCGGCGAGGCATCTCGAGGACTGCCCGCAATGTGCTGACCGTCATCGGTATCGCCCTGCTCCTCGGCATCATCGCCGTGGCCCCGGCTCCGCTCCCCCAGCACATCACCGTGCTGGTGTTGGCGATCGTGATTGGCTTCTACGTGATCGGAAAAGTGAATCACGCCCTGCATACGCCGTTGATGTCGGTCACCAACGCGATCAGCGGGGTGGTGGTGGTCGGTGCGATGCTGCAGCTCTCGATCGACACCCCGGCCACTCGTGTCGTCGCGACCGTTGCTGTGCTGCTCGCGAGCATCAACGTCTTCGGCGGCTTCGCCGTCACCCGTCGGATGCTGCGCATGTTTTCGAAAGACCCTGTTTCGAAAGACCCAGCCGCAAAGGAGCCGGTGAAGTGAACCCCGCAACGTTCGCCGCCGTCACGGTGGCTGTCGCCGGCGCCGCGTACATCGTCGCCGCGCTCCTCTTCATCCTCAGCCTCGCCGGGCTCTCGCAGTATGAGACCGCCCGCGGTGGAGTCCTGCGCGGCATCATCGGCATGATCATCGCCCTCGCGGCCACCCTGCTTCTCGTGCTGCAGGGCTCCCCCGGGCTCGGGATCGGGTTGCTGGTCGCCGCCGTCGTCGTCGGTGGCGCGATCGGTCTCTGGCGTGCCCGGCGGGTGGAGATGACCGGCATGCCGCAGTTCATCGCGTTGCTGCACTCGTTCGTCGGACTGGCAGCGGTGCTGATCGGGTGGAACGGCTATCTCGAGAGCTCGCACGTCGCAGCGAACCTGGTCGGCATCCACCGGGCCGAGATCTTCATCGGCATCTTCATCGGCGCCGTCACCTTCACCGGGTCGATCATCGCGTTCCTGAAACTGTCGGCGCGCATCAAGTCAGCCCCGCTGGTACTGCCGGGGCGCAACGCGATCAACCTCGGAGCACTCGCCTTGTTCGTCGGGCTCACCGTGTGGTTCGTGATCACCCCCGAACTCTGGCTGCTCATCGCCGTCACGACCCTGGCACTGCTGCTGGGCTTGCACCTGGTCGCGTCGATCGGTGGTGGCGACATGCCGGTCGTGGTCTCGATGCTCAACAGTTACTCGGGGTGGGCGGCGGCCGCGAGCGGGTTCCTGCTCGACAACGACCTGCTGATCGTCACCGGTGCTCTCGTCGGGTCCTCGGGTGCGTACCTCAGTTACATCATGTGCACGGCCATGAACCGCTCGTTCATCTCGGTCATCGCCGGAGGTTTCGGCATCGAGGCGCCGACCGCCGGTGCTGAGCAGACCGGCGAATACCACGAGACGACGGCCGTCGAGACGGCCCAGCTGCTGGTGGACGCCAAGTCGGTCATCATCACACCCGGATTCGGCATGGCTGTCGCGCAGGCACAGTACCCGGTTGCCGAGTTGGCTCGCATTCTGCGGGATCGTGGAGTCGAGGTGCGGTTCGGCATTCATCCGGTCGCCGGCCGTCTGCCCGGACACATGAACGTGCTGCTCGCCGAGGCGAAGGTGCCGTACGACATCGTGCTCGAGATGGATGAGATCAACGACGACTTCCCCTCGACCTCGGTCGTGCTGGTCATCGGTGCGAACGACACCGTCAACCCTGCCGCGACCGAAGACCCGACCAGCCCGATCGCCGGCATGCCGGTGTTGAAGGTCTGGGAGGCGGAGGAGGTTATCGTCTTCAAGCGCTCGATGGCATCCGGGTATGCGGGCGTGCCGAACCCGCTCTTCTACCGCGACAACACGAAGATGCTGTTCGGTGATGCGAAGGACCGCGTCGAGGAGATCGTGCGGGAGCTCAGCAAGATCAAGGTCTAGCGCGGGCAGCGCACAGCTAGCCGACGCGGTGCGTGAGTCTCCCTTACGCAATATCAGCTAACGTTCGAGCCTCGCCGCCGAAATGCGCTGCCGCCGTGAGCCGGGAATCAGGACCCCTCAAGGTACGTGGGGCGCCCCGACAACGACGTGCTATTGGGGTGCCAAGAGTGCGTTGAACATCGCCGTTGGCGAGACCGCCAGCGCGATTTCGTTCGCTTCCGCGAGACCGCCACGCGGGGAATGAAACTGGACAATGTCGCGGTCGGTGATGGAATACTCGACCCGCGGGGAACGACGCGCGACGCATAAGCCCGTCGCGTTCGATTTCTGCGCCACCATGTCAGCCCTTGAACCCGGCATCACCCTTGGTTCGTTTTGCGATTCGCGGTAGACGAATCCCTGCATCTCAAGCGCTGGCTGCTTCCGCGATCTCGCCCAGAACCAGCCCAAGCGTGTCCCAGCAGCAAAGGCCGTGTAAAGCGCATTCAGTGGGCAGCCAGCACCCCGAGCAGCCGTGATGCCCGAGGGATCGACTCGAACATGGGCAGGAAGGCGATCACCGTTTCCAGTTCCTCCATCGCACCCGACGGCGTGTTCGGGCCTCGCGCCCGTCAGAGACCTGGTGGTGGTCCTAACTCGTCGCGAAGTTCAAGCAGACGTGCATATGCGGTGTCGCGGTACACGAGAAGCGCGGCTCGTGCTGTGTCCGGTATCTCAAGGAAACCGCGTCCGGATTTCAACCCGAGGTCGCCGCGCTCGACCGCCGCAACGAGCGGCGCGGGCGCCGCGAATCTTTCTCCAAATGCCTTCTCAAGACTGAGGTAGGACGAGTTGTAGACATCAAGCCCGGCCATGTCCCCGATCGCGAACGGGCCGAACACGGCGAGGCGGAAGCCGAATGCATTACTGACGACCTCGTCAATTTGCGCCGGGGTCGCCAACCTTTCTTCGACGATGCGAACGGCTTCTTTGTAGAGGGCAAATTGCAACCGGTTGGCGACAAAGCCCGGCGCATCTGTCACTCGTGTCGTAATCTTCCCGATCGAGCGGATCAGTTGCTCAGCGAAATCGAGCGACTCGTCCGATGTCGACCTGCTCGGTATGAGTTCTACGCCCGGGATGAAGGGCGCGGGGTTCATCCAATGCACGCCCAAAAATCGAGCTGGCTCTTCGACGTACTGCGAGAGTTCTTCGATCGGAATGGCCGAGGTGTTGGTACCGATGACGGAGTCCGCGGGGGCTGCGTGCGAGATACGCCGAAGGGTTGGCGCCTTGATCTCGAGCACCTCAGGAACGGCCTCTGCGACGTAGTCAGCATCCGCGACCGCCTCCTCGATGGACTTCGCGGCCATGAGGTTCGCGTGGATCCGATCGGAGCTTCCGGCAGGCATGAGCCTGTTCGACTCAAACAAGGCGGCCTGGACTATCAACCTCTCGCGGGCTGCCAGCGCGGTCGGGGCATCGACGTCAGCGAGGGCAACGCGGTGGCCGGCATTGGCGAGGACCTGGGCGATCCCCCCGCCCATGTATCCGCTGCCGACAACAGCGGCCTTCACGTCTGCGAGTGATGACATTTTCGTTCTCCTTGATGCTGACATCTGGGGCCTTCTCAACGGATTGTGTAGCCGCCGTCGACAGTGAGGGTGTGGCCCGTGACAAGCCGGGCAGCGTCGCTGAGGAGGTAGCAGACTGCCCCGGCGATGTCTTCGGGGTCACCGAATCGACCGAGCGGGATGCGGCTGAGAAGTTCGGCGGCCCACTCAGGTCGGCTCAGGGTGGAGCTGGTGAGCTCGGTGCGGACGAAGGTCGGCGCAACGGCGTTGACACGGATTCCTGCCGACGCCCATTCAAGCGCCAAGCCCTTCGTGAGGTGGATGACGGCTGCTTTGCTCGAGCCGTACGCTGCCCTCTCCTCGATCGCAACTATTCCGGCCTGCGACGCGATGTTGACGATGCTCCCGGCCGTCCCATTCGCGATCCAGTCCCGCGCGAGCGCGGTTGAGAGGAAGAAGGTGCCGCGAACGTTGGTGTCGAAGACCACGTCCCAGTCCTCCTCGGTTAGATCCAAGGCTGCCTTAGGAACGTTCACGCCCGCGTTGTTGACCAGCATGTCGACCCCTGCCCCGTGGTCGGCAAGGGCGCCGACCACGGAACGGAGGGATTCGACATCCGCAAGGTCGGCGACCAATGGGATGGTCTTGTAGCGCTCCGCGATCTGCAGGGCCGTTGCAGGATCACGGCTGGTGCCAAAGACGGTTGCGCCCATGGACGTTAGACCGTCCGCGATGGCACGACCGAGCCCCCGACCTGCCCCGGTTACTAGGGCAAATCTGCCGTGCAGGTCAAACGGTCCCACGGGATCAGTCGGTGAAGACATGATTGGACCATCGCAACGGTGTGCCGGCATATTTCGCGGCCCGCACATCGCCTGAACGCGCATGTCCTTCGAAGCGTTCGACGCGCGCAGCGCGACCGCATAGCTCCCCGAAGAATGCGCTGGAGGCTTGGTCGGTGACTTCTTGGTACGTCACTGTGCGCAGGTACTTGCCCACCCAGAGACCGCCGGTGTAGCGGGCGGCTCCCCGAGTCGGGAGCACGTGGTTGGTGCCGATCACCTTGTCGCCGTAGGACACGCAAGTGCCCTCCCCGAGGAACAGAGCCCCGTAGTCATGCATCTTCTCCAGCGCCTCGCGCGGGTTCTCCGTGAGGATCTGCACATGCTCCGAGGCGTAATAGTCCGCCAGCATGTAGGCATCGTCGAGGTTGCCGACGACGTGGACTGCGCCCCAGTCGCGCCAGGCGACCTCGGCGTAATCCTTGGTGGGCATGCCGGGGAGGATCTCGTTGATGTAGTCGATGACCTGGTGGCCAAGCCCGGCGCTGGTGGTGATGAGGATCGCCGGTGTGTCGGGCCCATGCTCTGCCTGGGAGAGCAGGTCGACCGCGACTATGAACGGGTCCGCGTGCTCGTCGGCGACGATGAGGACCTCGGTCGGGCCGGCGAAGAGGTCGATGCCAACCTCGCCGAAGAGCTGCCGCTTGGCTTCGGCAACGAACGCGTTACCCGGACCGGCCAGCATGTTCACGGGCCTGATGGTCTCGGTGCCGATGGCCATGGCGGCGACAGCCTGGATGCCACCCAGCAAGTAGATCTCATCTGCGCCCGCGAGTCGCATTGCCGCGATTGTCGCATCGGGCACCTCGCCCTGAATGAGCGGCGTGCACGCAGCAACACGCTCGACGCCGGCAACCTTCGCCGTGATGATGGTCATGTGCGCGCTCGCCAGCAGGGGGTACTTGCCGCCGGGAATGTAGGCACCGGCCGCCTGGATGGGGACGTTCTTCTGCCCCAGATGTACGCCCGGCAGCGTCTCGATTTCGAAATCTGTGAGCGACTCCAGTTGGCGCTGAGCCATGTGGCGCACCTGTTCCTGGACGAAAACAATGTCGTCTATGACCTGTTTCGGAACGCGAGCCATGATCTCGTCGAGTTGTTCCTCCGTGAGGAGGAAGGAGTCCGGAGCGTAGTTGTCGAACTTCTTCGAATACTCGCGCACAGCGGCATCCCCGCGTTCGCGGATGTCGGTAATCACGCCCTCCACGATCGAGCGGACGTTCGACGTGCTTCCGCGCTCGGAACTGTCGCGCTCGGGAAGCTTGAGGTCGGTGGTATTCACCGGCATTGAGCCGACGGCGATGGACATGAGACGTGCCTTTCATCTTACTTGATGGGCGAAAGAAGTCGCCCGGAACTGACGGTTCCATACCATGAATGTATACGTACACATTTATGTGTTCATTTTGAATGTGGGGGCGGAGGGGAATCCTGACAGAATCCCCTCCGCCTCCTGTTTCCTTGTGCTGCGAATCAGCCCTTCACGCAGCCGTTGAGACCCTTCGGGTCTTGACCACTATTGACTAGCCCTTCCTTGTAGCCGGCGTCGCAGGCACCTCTGGTGTAGAGGCGGCGCGACTCCGGCTGGGTGAACTTCTTCAGGTCGGGCAGGGGTTGAAGCTTGACGATGGGCGTTCCCTTCGTCGCCGCGTCGTACGAGCTCTCTGGGAACAGGTCTTTCTGGAAGATCTCGGTGACAAAGGAGTCGTCCGCATCCTTGAAGAAGTTGCACCCGTCGACGAACTCCGTCCCGGGGCACACCTTTGCGGTCTGCGTCGTTACCCAGGCCAGCGGTATCTCGATGTCCTTTGGCACAGACGATGCGCCCTTGTCGAGGATCTGCAGCCCCACCTTCATTGCGATCGCGCCCGACGCGGGCGGCGAACCAGACGAGACGCCCGGCCAGCCCTCCGAGAGCTTGAGACGGAAGTAGTTGCTGTTCTCACCGGTTACCGGGATCTTCAGACCGGCGGCCTCGAGCGCCTTGACGACACCGTCTTCTCCCGCCTCCGACCAGATGCCGTTGACATCCGGATGGGCCGCAAGAGCCTTGGCGGTCTCCTGTTTGCTCACCGACGAGTCCCAGTTGCCGTAGTACTCGTTGACAACCTGAATGCCGGGGTACTTCGCAAACACCGCCTTGGCGCTGTCGTAGTGCACGGTGTCGGTCGAAGTGCCAGCCACTCCGCGGTTCATCATGACCTTGCCCTTCCCACCCATGAGCTCGACCAGCGCCTTCGCGGTCTGAGCGCCGAAGAATGCCTTCGTCGGATCGTCCGCCTGAGCGCCCGTGATGTACGAGACGTTGTAGGCGCAGGGAGCCGTGACCGTTCCGTCGTAGGTGACGAACGTTACCCCGGCGGTACATCCCTGCTTGATGACGGGGTTGAGGGCGGTCGGGGAGATCGGGTACAGCACGATGAGTTTCGCGCCCGACGCAATCATGGACTGCAAATCGGAGATCTGCTTTTGCGGGTCAGACCCTGAGATGACCTTTTTGACGTCGTACTTTGCGAGCACCTCGGGCGAGTTCGCGACGGACATCGCAAGGTTGGCGCCTTCGTCCTGCCAGTTGTTGCCGCTGTAGCTCAGGTCGAGGTAGATCTTGCCTTTTTCACCGGTTCCGGCTGTTCCGCCGGCAGAACAGCCGGCGACAGTGAGGGCCACGACGGCGGCGACGGACGCCACGGTCATGAGCCGGGTGATGCGAGTCTTCATTTCATCTCCATTGAGGAATGACGCATTGAGTTGATGTGCTGTGGAGTGTTCGAGATGTGGTTACTGGCGACGACCTCCCACCTTGCTCAGCAGAAGCGAGACGAGGATCACCACGCCGTAGAGCACCTGTTTGACTCCTTCGGAGAGGCCGATCGCGCTGATGTCGATACTGAGAATCGTCAGAAGCAGGGAGGCTCCGACGGTGCTGAGGTAGCTGCCCGACCCGCCCGCGATCGATGAGCCGCCCACGACCACGACCGCGATGCTCGGCAGAAGCCACGATGCACCGATGTTGAGGTCGGATCCGGACCCGTACCCCATCAGCAGCACCCCGGCGATCCCGTAGGCAACCGCGGCGATCCAGTAGACGAGCACCGTCGTGGTACGTACACGGAGTCCCGAGAGGGTGGCGGCTCGCATGCTGTTGCCGATCGCGTAGGTGCGGCGCCCGAGGCTCGTGCGGAACTGCACGAGGCATCCGACTGCAACCACGACCACGAAAATCACGACGGCGATCGGGATGCCCGCTGGCGAGATCGAACCGTTGAAGAGGGCGATGAGCCCACGCGGCGCCGTCTGGCCGGGCCTGCCCGCGCTGATGCCGAGCAGCAGTGCAGACGCGACCGTCGACACGGCAAGGGTGACGATGAACGGCGGGAAGGTGCTTCTGGCGACGATCACGCCGTTGATCAGTCCGATCGCCGAGGCGATGGCCACGCTGAGGATAATCGCGAGCACGGTGGGCACGCCTGCGCTGCTCAGCGCCCCGGTGAAGAACGCACCGTAGGCAATGATCGCGGGGACCGACAGATCGATGCCGCCGCTCAGAATTACGAATCCCTGCCCGAAGGCGACTACGGCGAGGAACAATCCGAGCACGATCGCGTTGTTGATGAGCGACCACGAGGGGAAGTGCTCGCTGAACAGGCGCGAGAGGGGGATCATCGCGATGACGAGCACCCAGACGATGACAGGTTGCGTAACGCGGTGGAGCATGGCCGCGCGTCGCGATGAGCCGGGCGGCGTCGACAGGGGTACAGCTCCCGACGGGGGCGTGCTGACGGTGCTCTCAGACATGTTGTTCCGTCCTGGTCCGAGGCGTGCTGCCGATGCCGCCGAGATCGTCGACCGCGGCGGGAGTCGGTCCGATAGGGGTCGGTTCAACGGGATCGGTGGTCCTTGAGCGTCTCAGCGCGTTGAGCCGTCGGCTAACCCAGGGGATGCAGAGCGCGAGCAGGATGACGAGGCCCTGAAAGGCACCGACCCAGAAATCGGCGAGGCCCCCCGCAAACAGGAACTTCGGGATGACGGTGAGCGTGGCGGCGCCGAAGATCGCGGCGATCGCGCTGCCTGAGCCGCCGCGGAAGCTCACGAGACCGAGAGCGGCCGCGGCGAAGGCGCTCAACAGGAACGAGCTGCCAGCCGTCGGTGACCCGGTGGCGGTCAGTGCCGAGAAGTACAGACCCGCGGCGCTGTAGCAGAGCCCGGCGAGTGCATACGTAACCACCTGAACACGGCGAATCGGGATGCCCGACAGGCGGGACGCGGAGGGGTCCCCGCCGATGGCGAAGACGCTCATGCCCGTCCTCGTCTTGGCGAAGAGGATCCACAGTGCCGCGACCACCACGAGCACGAGACCTGCGACTGGCAGAGGCCCAACGGTCCCAGTGAGCAGCTCGACGAAATCATCGGGAACAGAACCGCCGGGCGCGGGGAGGATCACGAGCGCAAACCCCGCAAGGACGATGTTCGTCGAGAGCGTGACGCCGAGCGACGGCAAGCCAAGAACGGCGACGAAGATGCCGTTGACGAAGCCCACGGCCGCACCGAGGGCGAGCACGAGGATAACAATTGACCACTCCGCGCCGGGATGGGCCGCCATCGCGGTCGCGGCAATGACATTGCTGAGGCTGATCGTGCCCGCGACAGAAAGGTCGAAACCCCCAATGATGAGCACCAGCGACGTCCCCACAGCGGCAAGCGCGAGGGGCGTGGCGAGGACCACGAAGTTGTTGATCAGAAACGAGGATCCGGCGATCGGCGAGACGGCAATCAGCAACGCGTAGAGCACGATGAAAACGGCCGCCGCGATCGCGACGTTGACGCGGTTCGTGATCCCGAAGGCGCGTGCCCGTGGTCGGCCGGTCATGCCTTTGCCTTCTTTCCGCTGCCAAGCGCGCCGGACATCAGCCCGCTCTCGGTGAGACGATCTCCCGCGAACTCGCCGCTGATCCGGCCCCCGTAGATCGTGTAAGCACGATCGCAGAGCCCAACGAGCTCGGGGATCTCGGTGGAGTAGATGAGCACCGAACCGCCTTGAGCCGCGAACGCACGCGTCATGTGGTAGATCTCGACCTTGGTCGCGGCGTCGACTCCGCGTGTGGGGTCGAAAAGAAGCAGACAACTCGGGGAGCTGATGATGGCACGTCCGAACAACGCCTTCTGCTGGTTGCCGCCGGACAGCTGCTGCACCTCGCGGCCCAGGAACGGTCGCGGAAGGTTGACCTCATCTGCCGCCTTGAGCGCGATCACCTTCTCCCGCCGCGCCGAGATCGCCCCGAAGGTCGTGAAATGGCGCAGCTCCGAGATCGTCAGGTTGGATTGGGTGGGCAGGGAGAGGAATAGTCCCTCAGTCTTGCGGTCCTCGGGGACGAGCGAGAACTCGGGGCGCCCCTTCGCCGGATCGTGCACGACGACCTCGCCCGAGTCGTACTTCTCGAAGCCGGCGAGAGCATAGAACAGAGACTTCTGGCCCTGGCCCTCGAGCCCGGCCACCCCGACGATCTCGCCCTTCCCCAGTTCGAACGAAATGTCATGAAGTCGTCCCGTCACGGATATCCCGCGCACGGTCACCGAGGGCGACCTGGCCTCCGACGATCTGGGCTTGCCGGGGAATGCCTGCGTCAGCGACCGACCGATCATGAACTCGACGAGTTCGTCCTCATCCGCTGTCGCCGAGTCGAACTCTCGCACGATGCGCCCATTCCGCAGCACTGTCCCGCGCGAGCAGATGCGCGTGATTTCCCCTAGCTTGTGCGAGATGTAGATGACACTGCAGCCGCTCTCGACCAGCTTCTCGACCTGGCCAAACAGCCAGGCGGTGTCGGGGAGGGATGCTGTTGGTTCGTCGAGAACAAGCAGGCGCGGCGCTGTGGACATGGCCGCAATGATCTCGACGTGCTGACGATCGGCGAGATTGAGCGCCGAGATCGGGGAGCGCGCGTCGATGTCGGACTTCTCGAACTGCTCCAGCACGTCCTGGCCCTTCGAAGCAAGGGCACGGCGCGAGACGAGACCAAGAGGACCGCGTGGGAGCTTAGGGAGGAAGAGCTTCTCGGCGACCGTGATGTTCGGCGGGGCGCTGAGCTCCTGATAGGCCATCGCAAGGCCCGCTTGCCGGGACCGAGTCGGGCTGCCCAATGAGATGCGCGCCCCGTCGATGGAAACCGTGCCTGTGTCAGGTGCCAGCACACCAGCGAGCACCTTGGTGAGCGTCGATTTGCCGGCACCGTTCTCACCAAGCAAGCCGTGCACCTCGCCACGACGCAGGTCCAGGCTCACACCGTCGAGCGCGCGCGTCGCGCCGAACTGCTTACGGATGTCACGTATTTCAACAAAAGCGGTGTCAGCTGACACGGGTAGCCTCCCCCTCTGCCAACGTGATCTCGATGACGTGAAGACCCGCATTGCTGATCCGCGACGGGAAGTACTGTCCGAGGCGGTCCTCGTGGATGGGGATAATGCGCTTCTCGTCGCGGTCGACGATCTTCATCATGTCTTCGGTCGCGTTGAGGAGGTTGAGTTGGCTTCCCGTTGCGAGCCCGATCGGGATGTACACGCCCGGCTCGTCGGTACCGGTGATGTTCTCGCGGACGTACCGCAGGTCACCGGCGAGGATCCACCGGTCGGACCCGTCTCCATTGCGCACGGTTACGAACTGCGAGCCGAAGGTGTGTGAATCGAACGCCGCGTGAACGTCGATACCGGGAAAGACGTCCTCGACGTCGCCGTTCAGGAAGCGCAGCCGACCCTGTGCCGCGAGGCTAGCGGCGGCGACCACGTCATCCGGGTTGAGAGCTCGTTGCAGCCACTGGAACTGGCGCGGCAACGTGAGCGCCCACAGCCATTGGGTGAACTCCCGCTCCTGTATGTGAAAGATCGCGTTTGGGAAATCCTCGATGTTGCCCATGTGATCGAAGTGCGCGTGAGTGATGATGACGTCCGTGACGTCCCCTGGAGTCAGGCCGACCTCGGCGAGCACCGTGGTGGGCGGGCTCCAGTCGATCACGCCGAAGCGGTCGGCCATGACCTGCCCATACTTGCGGTAGCTGTAGCCGACGTCCACCATGAGTACGCGCGACGCACTCTTGAGAACGACGTAGGCGTAAGGAAGGTTGATGCTGCCCTGGTTGTGCTCCCCGTAAAGCACTCCCGAGACGGGATACTCGGGCGCGTGCGAATACTCCAGAACCCAGATCGAATAGTCGGTCGTTGGCATCAGGCGATCCTGCTTTCAGCGATTCGATGGAGGTCCGCGGCGCAGGAGCTGATCAGGAAGTCCTGTCGCACTGCTTTCCCGACACGTGTGGCAGACAAGCGAGCCGCCGCGATGGCGATGGCACGGCCAGCTGTTGCATCCGCTCGATCTCGTTGGACCTTCGCGCTTGACAGCAAGAGGTCGCGAACGCCTCGTGACGCTGCCGTGAGTGCGCTACACGAGGAGCCGTAGGACGCCGCATCGGCGGCATCTGCTCGCTCAATACTGGAAATCTCGTCCCTCAACTCGACGAGCCACGCATCAATCCTGTCGACGGCGCGGACCAACTCGTTCAGGTCCGGCGCCGAACTCGCGGTGACGATGAGATACACAGCACTAATCGCCTGGAGGATGCGCCCAGTAAGTTCCCCCGCGGGCTCGATCTCGAGCAACGAGGCGGGCCCATGAGGAGGTATCAGGGTGTGCGTCAACACGAGACTCCTTTGTCTTGCGGGTCACATCAAAGTGACGGTGCATACGTATACAACCAGAGACGGACCAGCCACGCAAGGCTTCGCGCGAACAAATGCAGTGAGAACTTACGGAGTGGCGCGGGTGCTTCCTCGGATGACCAGTTCGCACGGGAAGACACGATGAACAGCCGGAGCATCCGGATCTGCGATTCGGGCTAGGAGCATCTCGACCCCTACGGTCGCCATCTGTTTCAACGGCTGACGCACCGTGGTGAGGTCCAATGTGCTCCACTTCGACATGTTGACGTCGTCGAAGCCGATCACCCAGGGAGCACTCGCGCCTGTCAGCCCTGCGGCGCGGAGGGCGTCGAGTGCTCCGAACGCCATGTAGTCATTCGCGCAGAAGATCACGTCGGGGATGTCTGCGGCAGCTACCAATCGAGCAGTCACATCGCGGCTCTCCTCGTAGGAGAAGTGGGCATCGAACTGGAGTCCCTCATCGACCGGGTGACCCAGCTCGGTCATCCGTTGCACGAATCCCTCTCGACGCTCGCGTGACGTACTTGCGTCAGGGACACCGCCGATGAATGCCGCCTTCGTCCGCCCGGCCCCGACGATAAAGTCGGCCACCCCGGCAGCGCCGGCAGAGTTTTCGGACACGACAGAGTCGCATTCGATCCCGGGCACGGACCGATTGATGAGTACAAGGGGGCTGTCGCGCTCGACCGCGGCGCGCAGCTCGGCCGTAGCTTCGGTTGCCGTGGTGAAAACGACTCCGTCGACGGCTCTCTCTCGAATGGCCGAGAGGGCCTCCCCCAGCGGCCCATACCCCGTGTTCCATAAGACGACGCGGTAGCCTGCTGAAGCGATCAAAGTCGTCAGCACGTCCAGGGCTTCCTGGTAAAAGGGGTTGGCAAGATCAGCCACTACGACACCGATGGTGTTCGTCCGTCTGGTCTTCATCGCGGTGGCGCTTGCGTGGGGTGCGTAGCCCAGCTCCTCCATCGCCTTGAGGACGCGAGCGCGGGTCTCCGACGACACCCGGCCGTCGGCCATCGCACGTGACACAGTCGCCTGCGAAACCCCGGCAAGGCGAGCGACATCACGGCTGGTGACTTGACGCACCGAAGCCTTCATCAACCCGCACCGAACCTCTCAGATGATGCCGTCATTTCGCTATCGCCGGCTGAACTGTTGAACGTAGGTGACTCTAGCTGGCGGATGGCTCCTCGGCGTGGACATTTGGGTACGTATGCATGGCGCGAGGCTCGCCGCCGACACGCAAGTGAATCTCAAGCAGTACGTCCCAGACATTGCTGTTGGTTGACACCCCCCAGGAGGTTCTGCGAGGCGTCGACGACGTCGACGAGTTGAAGGCTCTCGCCGATTCGCTCAATGTCGATGCCGGGGTACTCGCGGGCCAATACGGACACCTCGCCGACAACTGGAAGAAATTCGGCGCGGAACGCAAGAAGGCGGACCTGAGTTCGCTCTGGTCGCCCATCTCAGCGTAGAACCGGCGTGGACAACGTCGAGCGGAACCGCGGTACAGCCCGCGCCTGAGGTTGGAGGCGCGTCAGTTCCCTGAATCAACGGACACTTCGCTTTCGATTTCCCGCACCAATGGTGAGTTCGATCCCATGGTGCTCTCCAGTTCTTGTACCAACTCGTCCAGCTCCGAACCGCCGGCCATGAGACTGGTCAGCTCGTCCAGGGTGATGTCGGTCTTGCTGAAGTCGCCCAGGCTCTCGCCACGGTTGAGCAGCAGGAAGCGGTCGCCAACTGGATAGGCGTGGTGCGGGTTGTGAGTGATGAAGACGACTCCGAGCCCACGCTCTCGGGCTCGCGTGATGTAGCGCAGCACGACGCCAGACTGCTTGACTCCCAGCGCGGCAGTCGGTTCATCGAGGATCAGCACTCGCGCTCCGAAATACACCGCCCGAGCGATGGCCACGCACTGACGTTCACCGCCCGATAGCGTGCCGATGGGTTGATCGACGTCGCGGAGATCGATGCCCATGTTGGAGAGTTCGGTGTACGTGATCTTCTTCATCCGCTTCAGGTCGAGACGACGGAACGGACCACGGCCCTTCGTAAGCTCGGAACCGAGGAAAAAGTTGCGCCACACCGGCATCAGGGGGACCACGGCCAAGTCCTGGAACACCGTCGCGATGCCGTGATCGAGGGCAACGCGCGGCGAGGAGAAGGTCACCGGTTTGCCGTCAAGCAGGATTTCGCCTTCGCTCGGTGAGTGGGCGCCGGCGAGGATCTTGATGAATGTGGACTTGCCTGCTCCGTTGTCTCCGAGCACGCACGTGACCTGGCCCGCCATCACGGACGTCGAGATCGACTGCAAGGATCGGATCACCCCATAGCTTTTCCCGACCTTCCGCACCTCCAGAATCGGAATCCCGTTCGCCGTCCCAGTCGTTGCCATGTCGGAACTCATCGTGTTCCTCCCGCGCGAAGCCGCACCCAGTGATTGAGAAGCACGGCGAGCAGCAGCATTACTCCGAGAACTGTGCGAAGCCAGTTGGTATCCCACTCGGCGAAGGTGATGCCTTGGAAGACCATCCCGTAGATGAGGGCACCCAGAGCGGCACCAATGGCTGAGCCGAACCCGCCGGTCAGCAGGCATCCGCCGACGACAGCGCAGATGATGTAGATGAACTCCTGCCCGACTCCGGTGTTCGCCTGCACTGTCGAGGTGCGGAACAGCGAAATCATGCCGACCAGCCACCCGGCTCCCGCCGTGGTCATGAAGAGGCCGACCTTGGTGCGCATGATCGGCACCCCCACCTGGCGCGAGGAGTTGAGAGCCCCGCCCACGGCGAAGATCCAGTTGCCTGCCCGCGTTCGCAAGAGCACCCACGTCGCGACCACGGCTGCCGCGAACCACCAGAGCACCGAGACGTAGAAGTTGCCGCCGCCGATCTGAACCGATGACCCGAAGACCGGCTGAATGGAGTTGTACAGGGGCACATCGGCCATGCCTTGGATCGCAACCTGGCCGGTGATCATCTTGGTCACCGCGAGGTCGATGCCTGCCAATACAAAGAAGGTACCGAGCGTCACGATGAAGCTTGGGAGGCCCGTTCGCATGACGAGGAACCCGTTGAGCGCACCGACCGCAAGCGCGACCGCGAGCGCGATCACGACGGCGATCCAGATGTTCAACCCGTAATGAGTCGTCAAAACGCCCACGATCAGTGCCGTGAATCCGGTCATGACACCCGCCGAGAGATCGAACTCTCCCCCGATCATGAGAAGAGCGACCGCCACGGCCATGATGCCGAAGGTCGAGGCCGACTCGAGCCACACCCCTGCGCCGGGAAGGGTCAAGAAGGTCCGGGTGTAGACGGAGAAGAAGATCATCACGGCAAGCGCTGCGACCAGGGCTCCGACTTCGGGTCGCGCCAGCATTCGGCGGAATGTGCCTCGGTCGGGATCGCGTCGCGTCGCCACGACTGCGATGTCGGTAGTTGTCACGGGATCTATCTCCTTCACGGGCGATGGCCGGGTGGGCGCGGAAATCCGCGGCCCACCCGGCCCCATTTCTTAGTTACCGCGTACCGTTTGCCGCGAACTTGGCGACCTGGGCCGCATTGTCCTTGGTCACGAAGGCGGGGCCCGAGTAGACCGGCTGACCGCCACCAATGATGTTGCCGTTGATGGAGTCAAGGTACAGCGCGGTGATGCCCAGGAAGCCCTGGACGTAGGGCTGCTGGTCGACGGCGAACAGAATCTTGCCATCTTCGACGTCTTTGACGACGTCGGTCGACAGGTCGAAAGTCCCGACCTTTGCCGCACTTCCGGACTCGGAGATCGCGCCCACCGCGTCGATTGCATACTGGCCGCCCAGGGTAAGTACACCATCGATGGAGGGGTCGGCCTGGAGCTTCGCCTTGATGGTGGCCTTCACGTCAGAATCGTTGGTTCCGTCGACCTGAAGGTTGGTCATGGTCCCCGTGAAGGTCTTGGTGGCCGAGCTGCAGCGCTGTTCGAGGCCGATGTTGCCGGCCTCCTGGATGACACACAGCACATTCTTCAGGCCCGCCTTGCTCAAGCGGTCACCCACGGCAGCACCCGCGACAGTCTCCGACTGTCCGACGTGTGTGATGGCGCCGAAGGCTGCGGACTGCTCGATGCCCGAGTTGATCGTGACGACCGGGATTCCGGCGGCGACGGCCTTCTCAATGCTCGACTTGAGACCATCCGGGTTGGCCATCGAGACCACGATCCCGTCGACCTTCTGAGCGACTGCGTTGTCGATGAGCTGCGACTGCTTGGCCGGATCGGGGTCGGAGTTGTAAGTGACCTTGACGGCGTAGTCAGTGCCGGCCTTCTCAGCACCGGACTTGACGCGGTCCCAGAAGGCGTCACCGGGCCCGGCGTGCGTGACGACTGCATAGGTGAGGTTGGTACCGCCGGCCGCGCCGGTGCTGGTCGCGGTGGGCTGGCCGGTGCCAGTGCATCCGGCCAGGAGAAGGCCAGCGGCGGCGACAAGGCCGACCGCGGCGAAGATTCGCTTCATGGTTGGGGCGTTCCCTCTCTTTGGTGCGTCCGTCAGGGTCGACGGGCTGCGGTGGGTGCTCCCATCGCTGGATTGGGCCGGCCGGCGATGAGAGGTAGCGAGCCGGCGGCCACGGGCCTGGCGCGTGTGATGGCGTCGGACTCGATATGACATCGGCGTCGGGACGAGTCTGTGTCATGCGGGTTTCAGGTGTCAATAGTTTGTTCGAACATTCTGTCATCCTCTTTAGGTAAGCTGTGGATGGACGTTCACCGTTCACCGCAGAGAGGCCAGGAATCATGAATGAATCCCGCTCGATCGGCGTCGGGCTGGTGTCGGTCGGTTGGATGGGAAAGCTCCATTCGCGGGCGTACCTGGCCGCTCGTCAGCACTATCCCGAGCTCGCCGCCCATGCGGAACTAATCGTTGCGGGCGACCCGGATGCCGAAGCGCGCGGATTTGCCACCGAGGTACTCGGGTATCGCGAGGTCGTCACGGACTATCGCGACGTCGTTGACCACCCCGAGGTGCAGGTGGTGTCGATCTGCTCGCCCAACTTCTTGCACCGGGAGATCGCGCTGGCCGCGATCGAAGCCGGCAAACCGATCTGGATCGAGAAGCCGATGGGCCGGTCCGCAGCCGAGTCCAGGGAGATCGCCCAGGCCGCGGCCGCGCACGGACTGGTGACCGCGGTCGGATTCAACTACCGCCATGTTCCCGCCATCGCCATGGCGCGCGAACTCGTCCGCAGCGGTGCGCTGGGAACCGTGACGAACCTCCGTTCCACGTTCCTGGCCGACTACTCGGCCGACCCCGGCGGCGCCCTCAGCTGGCGATTCCAGCGCGACCTGGCCGGTTCGGGGGTTCTTGGCGACCTCCTCTCCCACGCTGTCGATCTCGTTCAGTACGTGGTCGGTCGGATCGACTCGGTCACTGCGCTCACCTCGACCTTCATCACCGAGCGCCCGCTGGCCAGTGGTGCGGCGAGTCACTTCAGCCGGGGCGCCCTCGACGGCCCTCTCGGACCCGTCGAGAACGAGGACTTCGCCGCGCTCCTCGTACGCCTCGAATCCGGTGCCGTCGGGACCCTGGAGAGCAGCCGGGTCGCGGTCGGCCCTCGTGCCGAATACCTGCTCGAGATCTACGGCACGCGCGGATCCCTGCGTTGGAACTTCGAGCGCCTCAACGAGCTCGAACTGGCCGACGACGCATCCGGTTTCCGGCGTGTGATGGCCTCGCCCGCCTTCGGCGACTTCTCCCGATTCCAGCCCGGTGCCGGCACGGCAATGGGATTCGATGACCTCAAGACGATCGAAGCCGCCCTGTTCCTTCGATCAGTGGCGGAGGGCATCCAATACGCCCCGTCGGCTGCCGACGCCTGGTCGGCCGCCGAGTTCGTCGACGCCGCCCTGCGCAGCGCCGCGAGCCGCGAATGGATGACGGTTCCCCAAGTCGACGGCGCGACAACCATCGAGCAATGAGGACTCAGGGGGTGAACGCCGCCCGGAACGCATCGAGAGCGGCATTCGAGTCGCCGCTGGCCCAGGCCTCGAGTCCGACCACGCCGTCGTAGCCGAGCTCGTCGAGCGCTGACGCAATCCGCTCGTAGCGGATCTCGCCCGTGCCGGGCTCGCGGCGCCCCGGCACGTCGGCCACCTGGATCTCGCCGACGAACGGCAGTGCTTGCCCGAGGAGCTCGACCAGATTGCCCTCGCCGATCTGCGCGTGGTACAGGTCGAGATTGAGGCGCAGCGCCGGGCTGTCGACGGCGGCAACCAGGGCCAGGGTGTCCGCGGCGCGAGCAAACGGTGTGCCGGGATGGTCGACCGCGGTATTGAGGTTCTCGAGGGTGAACACCCGTCCGCGCTCCGCCCCGAGTTCGGCCAGCTGCCGCAAGGTCTCGGCAGCGGCAATCCAGTCGCGACCCGTCACCGAACTCCGCGGGACCACAGGCAGCCCCTGGGGGTCGAGACCGGTCCCGTGCACGTTCAGGCGCGGGCAGTCGAGGATCTCCGCGCGGTCGAGCGATTCCCGGGCCGTGGCGAGCAGCTCGAGGCGGCCCTCCTCGCTAGTGAGGTCGCCCCGCAGGTAGCCGGTCATCGACGAGAACACCGCTCCCGTACGGGCCAGATCGTCAATATCCTTAGTGCTCCAGTCCCAGATCTCCACCTCGAAACCGCGCGCGTGAATCCGCTCCACGCGCGCGCGGAACGGCAGATCGAGGAAGAGCATCTCCGCAGAGGCGGCGAGTCGATACGGCATGGCGCTCCTAGGGTGCGGGAATGAGGATGTCGCGGACGAAGGCATCGAGCTGGGCGTCAGCGTCCAGGAACTGGCGAAGGGTCGTGCGCGCGGCACCGAACTCCCCGAACTCTTCGATGCGGAGTCCGTCGGGCTCATAGGCGCGCCGGAATTCCTCAAGTGTCAGCAACTCGCTCAGAATCGAGGCGGGAACGGGTTCATCGATGCGCGGCTCGCCGATGAGCCCGTTCGCCTCGATGCGCTGCTGCCATTCGAAAGGTGGCGAGATCACGAGGTCGCCCCCGACGAGTTCCGACCATTGCAAGGAGTTGCGGAACGCCGCGGACAGGATGCGGCTCGAGTAGCCGCGCTCGACGAAGATCCGATGCGCCCGCTTGAGCGCGGCGACGCCGGCCCAATCGAGCACGCCCGGCGTCGTCAGGATCTCCCGGCGAGCCACCCAGATCTTGAGCCAGTCGTCCAGGCGGCCGCCCATAATGGTCACCACATGCCCGAACTCGCGCTCGGCGAGCCCCTCCGATGCACGTCGGCGGTGAGCGCGATCGAGGGCCTCCCCGACCGTGACCGCCTGGGCCACGGTGAAGCTCAAGGTCGCATTGATGCTCACACCCTGGTATGCGGCCTCCTCCATCGCGGCGATCCCCCGCTCGGTGGCCGGGATCTTGACGATGATGTTCGGCGCGAGACCCGAAAACCGCACCGCCTGCTCGACCAGCGCCTTCGGATCGCGATGAAGCCGCGGGTCGGTCTGGATGGACAGCCGTCCATCGCGGCCGCCGCTTGCGGCGAACGCAGGCAGCAGCAGCTCGGCCGCCTCGATCGACAGCTCCGCGACGACCTCCCAGCCAAGCTGCGACTCGCCCCAAGCGGGATGCTCCCGGGCGAGCTCCCGCACCCGGTTCCCCCACCGCTCCGGCCTGCGACGAATCGCAGCGAGCGCGATGACCGGATTGCATGTCGCTCCCACGGCGCCGAACGCGATCGATTGCCGCAGTTCGTCAAGATCGGCCGAGTCGTTCCAGAGCGAGGTCGGAGTAGATGCCGCGGCTCGCTCGAGCGTTCCCCCCTGCCGGGCGGCAGTACCGGCTTTCGGAGCCGCACTCATGACAGGTCCACCGTGATGGCAACGCCCTCGGTGGCCGACCGCTGAGCCGCGTCGGCGAGCAGAAGCGCCGCACGGCCGTCGTCGAAGCTCGGGCTGGTCGAGGGCTCGCCGCGCACCAGCTTGATGAACTCCTCAAGCTCGGCGGCGTATGCCTCGGCGTAGCGCTCGAGGAAGAAGTTCTGGTACGGCGGCTTTGCCTCGACCGCCGAGGCCGTCGAAATGCTGACCAGGCTCGTCGGGGCGTTGGCCACCTGCAGAGAGCCGCGCGCTCCGAACACCTCGATCCGCTGGTCGTAGCCGACCGCGCTGTGCCGGGAGTTGGTGATGGATACGATCGCGCCCGATGAGGTCCGCAGGATGCTGACCGCCGTGTCGAAGTCCCCGTGCTGGCGCGCCCCATCGTCGAACACGGTGCTGCCGAATGCGCTGACCTCGACGATGTCGGGCAGGAAGAACCGTGCCATGTCGAAGTCGTGGATCGTCATATCCCGGAAGATGCCCCCCGAGACGCCGAGGTAGGCGGCCGGCGGTGCCGAGGGATCGCGACTGACAATCGACACCTGCTCGATGTCGCCGATCTCGCCCGCCGCGGCGCGCAGGCGGGCGCTGGCGAATGCCGGATCGAAACGTCGGTTGAACCCCAGGGCGACGGGAATGCCCGAGGCGGTGACCTGCGGGCGCAGCGCCTCCACACGGGCGATATCGAGGTCGATGGGCTTCTCGCACAGCGCCGGGATTCCTGCCGCGATCGCAGCAGAGATCAGCTCGACGTGCGTCGCGGTGGGGGAGGCGATGAGCACCGCGTCCACCTCACCCGACGCGATGACCTCGGCCGCATCGGCGGTCACCGTGCCACCATGTCGGGCAGCGACGGCCTGGGCGCCCTCGACGATCGGGTCCGCCACCCAGGAGAGCACGGCGTTCGGCGATGCCGCGATGCTCGCGGCGTGCACCTGGCCGATCCGGCCGGTGCCGATGAGTCCGAAGCGGACGGGGGTCTGAGTCATGTCGGTTCTCCTTGAGGGGTCAAAGCCACGGGCGAAGCGCGTCGCGGTTGATCTGCTGATCGCGGGTGCGCTGGGTCAGGAACTCGTCGATCGAGACATCCGGGCCGTTGAGCACGTCCTGCTCGACGACCACCCAGCCGTCGAAGCCGCGTTCATCGACGGCGCGCATGACGGCGCCCAGATCGATATCGCCACGGCCGAACGCGACGAAGGCGCCCGACGACCAGACCTCGCGCATCCCGCCGCCCGATGCCAGCACGGTACGGAGCGCGGCGAGATCGACATCCTTCAGATGCAGATGGTTGATCCGATCGCCCCAACGTCCGATGGCATCGACCGGATCGCCGCCGGCGATCACGAGATGACCGGTATCGAGAGTGAGGTCGATATCGACGTCCGCGAGGAAGCGTTCGATTTCATCCGGGGATTCCACGAACGTGCCCGCATGGTGGTGGAAAGTCGGCTCGAAGCCGGCCCTTCGAACCAACTCGGCCGCCAGTGTCGCGTTGCGGACGAGTCGAGCCCAGGCGACCTGCTCGATCGGGTCAACCTCGGATCCGCGACCAGGTGCGCTCTGGCGGCGCAGCGATCCGCCGTCGGCAAGGGTCGGCAGCGGACGCCGCCCCTGACCGCCCTCCGCGGACTCGGCGAAGACCCGAAGAGCCCGCTCGAGGTCGGGAAGCGATGCAGCGAACGCCTCATCATCCGAGAAGGGCAGCTGCACCCAGCCGCCCGCGAGTCCGAGGCCGAACCGCGAGAGTCGACGACGCAGCTCAGCGCCTTCGCCCAGGAACCCGAGCGGGCCGAGGTCAACGCCCTCATACCCGGACTCTTGCAGGGCCTCGAGCAGTTGGTCGGGCCCGACCGTTTCCGCGCCCTCCGGGGTCAACTCGAAGACGCCGAAGCTGACCGGGGCGCCCGCAACATCCGCGTTCACCTCCCGTTCCTCTCGCCCAGGAGCGGACGCTGCGCGGCCCGTTCGCGCTCGTAATCGGCGCGCGCGATCCGCGTCGACTCGAGCTCCGACACCTCCGGGACAGGCACGTCCCACCAGCCGCCGCCGTCGGGTCCGTAGATCAGGGGATCCGAGTTGATGTGGATGACCGTGGACGCATTCGAGGCCTTCGCGGCCGTCACCGCCTCCCGCAGCCGTTTGGCGGCCCCCACCCCGTCGGCGATCTCGACCACGTCGACGCCGTAGCTGCGAGCGTTCATGGCGAGGTCGACCGGAAGCAACTGGTCACCCTGAAAGTCCCCCCTCGTCGGATCCAAGCGCCGGTACTTCGTGCCGAAGCGCTGCGAGCCCACCGTCTCGGACAGGTGGCCGATCGAGGCGTATCCATGGTTCTGCACGATCACCACGATGAGCTTGATTCCCTCGGCGACCGCGGTCATCAGTTCGGAGTTCAGCATGAGGTACGAGCCATCGCCGACCATGATCACGACATCCCGGTCGTCATCCGCGGCGAGCAGACCGCGCTTGACACCGAGTCCGCCCGCGATCTCATAACCCATGCAGGAGTAGGCATACTCCACGTGGTAGCCGAGTGGATCGCGCACCCGCCAGAGCTTGTGCAGGTCGCCGGGCAAGGAGCCGGCCGCCTGCACGATCACGTCTTTCGGGTCGAGCGCGGAATGCACCGCGCCGATGATCTCCGGCTGTCCGGGCGTTGCCTGACCGCTCGGGGCCAGGGCGCGATCCACCGTCTCATCCCAAGCCTGCTTCGCCGCACGGATCCCCGCCGCGTACCCGGGCGCCACGACGAACCGTCCGAGCTCGCGGCCGAGGGCGAGCAGGGCCTCACGCGCGTCCGCCACCAGCGACAGGGAGGTGCCGTGTTTGAGCGCGTCGAACGGAGCGACGTTGATGTTCACGAAGCGCACCGACGGGTTCAGGAACGCGGTTCGGGAGGCCGTCGTGAAGTCGCTGTAGCGGGTGCCGATGCCGATCACCACGTCCGCATCGCGAGCGAAGCGATTCGCGGCGGCGGTTCCGGTCGCGCCGACCGCCCCCAGGTACTGCAGGTGATCCCACGGGAGTGACCCCCCTCCAGCCTGCGTCGTCCCCACCGCAATGCCGGTGGCCTCGACGAAGGCCTGGAGCTGCTCCTCGGCGCCCGAGTAGATCACGCCACCGCCCGCCACGATGAACGGACTCTGGGAGCCCCGGATGGCCGCAGCCGCCAGGCCGAGCGGGTCGCGCTCGGGAAGAGGGCGGCGGATGGCCCACTCGCGATCCTGCAAGAACTCGAGGGGAACATCGAGCGCCTCCGCCTGCACGTCCTCAGGTAGCGCGATCGTCACCGCTCCCGTCTCGACGGGGTCGGTCAGCACGCGGAGGGCGCTCAGGGCGATCGAGTAGAGCTGCTCGGGTCGCTGCACGCGGTCGAAATATCGCGACAACGGTCGGAACGCATCGTTGACAGTCAGACTGGTGTCCCAGGGTTGCTCGATCTGCTGCAGCACCGGATCCGAGACCCGGGTTGCGAAGGTGTCTGCCGGCAGCAGGAGTGCGGGTAAGCGGTTCGCGGTGGCGAGTGCGGCGCCGGTGAGCATGTTGGTGGCGCCGGGGCCGACGGAGGACGCCGAAGCGAAGGTGCCTCGGCGGCGGTGCATCCTGGCAAATCCGACCGATTGATGCACCATGGCCTGTTCGTTACGAGCCTGGTGATACGGCATCAGTCCGGGGTCGGTGGCGTGCAACTGGGCGAGAGCCTGGCCGACGCCGGCGACGTTGCCATGGCCGAAGATCCCGAACACGCCGGGGATCGTGCGCTCGCGCACATCGCCGTCAACCGTCCATTGGTGGGCGAGGAACCGGATGAGCGCCTGGCTCACGGTCATGCGTTCTGTCGAGGCCATCAGCTCTGCTTTCTCCGTTTAGCGCCGAACGGGAGTCGCGGGTCGACGTCCTGTCCGGTCCATGTGCCGCGCACCCATGCGTGCGCGGGGTGATCGGTGATCAGCCAGGCTCGGCCCGCGTCCGGGCCCGCCATGACGTTGAGGTAGTAGAGGTCGTAGCCGGGGGCGGCGACGGCGGGACCGTGATAGCCGTACGGCACCAGCGCGATGTCGCCCGACTCCACCATGGCGTCGATCTCGATCTCGCCGGCGGGTGAACTTGAGGTGTGGAACAGACCGAATGGCTTCGCGTCGGCGCTCGCCGGTGCGGTCGACTCGGGTGCGGCCGCGAAGTAGTAAATCTCCTCGAGACGCGACTCGTGACCGGCGATGTGCTCGTCGTGCTTGTGTGGCGGGTACGACGACCAGTTGCCCGCGGGAGTGATGACCTCGCAGACGATCAAGCGGGCGGCGTCGAGCGCTCCCGGCACACCGAAGTTGTGCACCTCCCGGCTGGACGCTCCTGCTCCGCGGAGCTCGACGGGTACCCGCTCGATCGGGAGGTATCGACTGGGCAGAACGGTCTCGGTCGGCGAGGAGGCGATCGCGATGCGACCCGAGCCGGTGATGGTGGCCGACGCGGCGCAGGAGAGATAGAGCACGTCGGTGGGACCGTCGAACTCGGAGGCGCGGCCAGCCAGCACTGTGATGGTCTCACCCTCACCGTCCCGGTGCTCGACAGTGAAGCTCCCGGACAGGGGCACCAGCATGCGTTCCTCGCCGGCCGGCTCGAGCGACAAGCTTTGAGTCTCGGTCAGTTCGCCGACTCGTAGCCCGGTGTGCCGCCAACCGACGATCCGGCTGTCGACCATGCTCTCCCACGGACCGTCGCTCAGGTCTCCCTTGCGATGGAGCCACCGCTGCGTTGCGCTGCTCATCATGCTGCTCTCGTCGATCCTCTCGGGACGGCGCCTGATCCGCCGGTCCATCCGTCGGGTCAGTTGTTCTGGGGGAAGCCCAGGTTGATGCCGCCGTGCGTCGCAGGGTCGAGCCAGCGACTGGTGATCGCCTTCTCCCGTGTGAAGAAATCGAAGCCCTGCGAGCCGTACGCCTTGGCGTCGCCGAAGAGTGATGCCTTCCACCCGCCAAAGGAGTGATATGCCACCGGGACCGGGATCGGGACATTGATCCCGATCATGCCGACCTGCACTTCCCGCTGGAAGCGTCGTGCGGCGCCACCATCGTTGGTGAAGATTGCCGTTCCGTTTCCGAACGCGCCGGAGTTGATGAGGTCGAGACCCTCTTGGAAGCTCGTGACCCGGACGATCTCGAGCACCGGACCGAAGATCTCTTCGCGGTAGGCTCGCGATTCAACCGGGATGGCGTCGATCAGGGTCGGCCCGAACCAGAAGCCGTCTTCGTGGCCATCGACCGTGAATCCCCGGCCGTCCACCACGATCCGTGCTCCGTCGGCCTCGGCGATGTCGACATACGACGACACCTTGTCGCGGTGGTCGCCCGAGATCAGGGGTCCCATGTCGGGCTCACGGCCGGCACCGCCTGCTCCGTTTCCGATCCGAAGCTTCGCGATTCTGTCGGTGATCTTGACAATCAGATCGTCGGCGACGGGCTCGACCGCCAACACCACCGAGATGGCCATGCAACGTTCGCCCGCCGCACCGTAGCCGGCGTTCACCGCCTGGTCGGCAACGAGATCGAGGTCGGCATCGGGGAGTACCAGCATGTGGTTCTTCGCGCCGCCGAGCGCCTGAACCCGCTTGCCATGGCGGGCTGCGGTCTCATAGATGTAGTGGGCGATCGGGGTTGATCCGACAAAGGACACGGACTGCACGACCGGGTCGGTCAGCAGTCCGTCGACAGCGACCTTGTCGCCTTGGAGCACGGTGAAGACACCGTCCGGAAGTCCGGCTTCCTTCCACAGCTTCGCCACCCAAAGCGACGCCGAGGGGTCCTTCTCGCTCGGCTTGACGATGACGGCGTTCCCCGCGGCGATCGCGATCGGGTAGAACCACATTGGCACCATGACTGGGAAGTTGAAGGGGCTGATGACGGCGACGACTCCGAGCGGCTGACGCAAGGTGTAGACGTCGATGCCGGTCGACACATTCTCGGAGTAGCCGCCCTTGAGCAGTTGGGGAAATCCGGTCGCGAGCTCGACCACTTCCTGGCCTCGCAGGATCTCGCCCAGGGCGTCGGCGAGGACCTTTCCGTGCTCAGCCGTGACGATCTGGGCGAGCTCCTGCTTGCGAGCGTTGAGCAGCTCGCGGAAGGCGAACACGACGGATTGGCGTCTGGCGATCGAGAATTCGCTCCAAATCTTGAAGCCGCGCTCGGCTGAGGTGATCGCCTCGGCTATCTCGGGCTCGTCAGCCAGTCCCACCTGGGCGCTGATGGCGCCGGTGGCGGGATTGAACACCGGGGACGTTCGTCCGCTGCGCGAGGGGCGCTCGGCGCCGTCGATCCAGTGAGGCAGCAGCGGAGCGCTCATGTTGTCTTCCTTTGTTCGGCGTCGATGATTGAATCGGCGTGCACGAGGCGGGCCGCGGTGTCCACGGCGAGCGCGACGTCGTCGTCGTGTGGGTACAGAAGTGTGCGCCCGACGGTCAATCCCAGCACGCCGGGCAGACTCAATGCGTCTTCCCATGCGGAGAAGGTCTCGTCGGGATCCGATCCCGAGTCGCCTCCGAGCAGCAGGGTGGGCAGGGTCGTGGCTGCCATCACCCTCTCCATGTCGGCGACGACCGGAAGCTTCAGCCAGGTGTAGGCGCTGGTCGCGCCGAGGCCTGCGGCGATCGCCATCGACACGATGGTGGCCTGAGTGGACAGATCGTTCACGATCCGGCCGTCCTGCCACCGGCTCATAAAGGGCTCGATCAAGATCGGCAACCCCGCCTGGGCCGCCGCCGTCACGGCTTCCGCGGTTGCCGCGAGGGTAGCAGCAGTCGATGGGTCTTCGAGGTTGAGGCGCAGCAGCGTCTTCGCAAGGTCGACACCCGCTTCGACCATGGCCGGCACGGTGTAGCTGCCGAAGCGGTCGTCCATTTCGAAGACGGCGCCTCGGAGGCCACCACGGTTCATCGATCCGACGACGATCTTGTCGTTGAGCAGGCCGAGCAGGGCGAGGTCCTCGACGATGTCCGGGGTACCGAGCAGGCCGTCGACTCCGGGACGGGTGAGCGCGATGGACAGCCGCTCGAGCAACTGGTACCTGTCACCCATCGCGTCCGTGTCGGCCCCGACTGCGAGAGCCCCCCGCGCGGGGTGGTCGGCGGCGATGATGAAAAGGCGCCCGTCCCCCCGCAGCAGTTCACGTCGGCGGCGCCCGGCCATGGCGCGAGGGATCGCCCCAGGATCTGCGGCGCGCAGCTGGCGAAGACGAGCGAAGGCGTCGGGGCCGTTGATCGGTTCGACGCTCATTCCCGCACGCCCGTCAGCTGCGACTCGACTTCGGGGACGGTGGGCATGGCGGTCGCGCACTCGCGACGCGACGCGACGACCGCGCCTGAGACGTTGGCGAACGCGATCAGGCGCGCGAGATCCCAGCCGCTGAGCAGGCCGTGAATGAGAGCGCCGCCGAATGCGTCCCCCGCGCCGAGCCCATTCACGACGTCGACCGTATGTGGCCGCACGATCACCGACTCCTCACGGGTTCGGGCGAGAACGCCCTCCGACCCCTGCTTGACAATGGCCAGTTCGACTCCACGCTCCAACAGTGCGTCAGCCGCGCGTTCGGGGTCGCTCTCGCCGACAGCCACCTCGCACTCCTCACGGTTTCCGACAGCGACGGTGACATGATCGAGAGCCGCGGAGATCTGGGTGCGCGCGGTCTCGCGGTTGGGCCAGAAGACCGCGCGGTAGTCGAGGTCGAGGATGGTGTGCTCGCGCCTCGCTCGGTGCGCGAGGGCGGCAAGGTGAGTCGTGCGACTCGGTTCCTGACTCAGCCCGGTCGCGGTGACCCACAGAACGGGGACTTGGGCGACCAGCTCGAGATCCCAGTCGCCTGCCTCGAGGTTGAGGTCGGGCGCCTTCGGTTCACGATAGAAGTACAGCGGGAAGTCGTCAGGGGGAAATATCTCGCAGAAGGTGACCGGAGTCGCCAGGCGGGGGTCGATTCTCACCTCGCGCGCATCGACCCCGAGGCGTGCGAGTTCGCGGATCAAGAAGCGGCCAAAGGGATCATCTCCCACGCGCGACAGCAGGGCGCTCCGCCGACCAAGGCGTGAGGCAGCGACCGCGACATTGGCCGCAGTTCCGCCGAGGTACTTGCCGAAGGTCTCAACATCCTCGAGCCCGACGCCATCCTGGAGTGGATAGAGATCGACGCCGAGTCGCCCGACCGTCAGCACTTCGGTGGTGACTGTTCCGGTCATACTTCGCCGTACAACTTTCTGGGACGGTGGATCGAAGGCACTCTCATTCAATGTCCTAACAATAGCACATGGACGCGCTCGGACAAGGGGTTTTACATTGGCATTGTCAGGTAACATTGTCGGGACAAAGCAAGTTCACGGCAACCATTGATGTCGCGCCGAGGAGGATCCGTGCAAGGCCAAGAGACCCACTGGCCGACCGAGCTGTTCGCAGACCTGGATCGCACCGGGCCCGTTCCCCTGTACTTCCAGATCTCGAGCCGACTCGAATCGGCGATCCGTACCGGTGCGATCCCTTCGGGCGCACGCCTAGAGAACGAGATCGCCATCGCCCAGAATCTCGGGCTTTCACGGCCAACAGTGCGACGCGCCCTCCAGGAGCTCGTCGATCGCGGACTCCTTGTGCGCCGGCGCGGAATCGGCACGCAGGTGGTCCAAGGGCGAGTGACTCGCCCCGTCGAACTCACCAGCCTTTTCGAGGACCTCAAGAACGCCGACCACGACCCGACGACCTCCCTGCTGTCTCACGAGATCTTCGCAGCCACCGAGCCGATCGCGGACAGCCTCGGCGTCGCCCCGGGATCAGAAATCGTGTACGTTCGTCGCCTACGGAGCACGGACGGCGTCCCGGTCGCTGTGCTCGCGAACTACCTTCCCGTGGAGTTCGCCGACATCTCCAGGGAACAACTCGAGTCCCGCGGTCTTTACCAGATCCTTCGCGGTCGCGGAGTGGCCATCCGGATTGCGAACCAGAAGATCGGAGCGCGCAGGGCGCACGGCGACGAGGCCCGGCTTCTCGACATCGATCGAGGCGGCCCCGTGCTCACCATGGAGCGAGTCGCCTTTGACGACTCAGGACGCGCCGTGGAGTACGGGCACCATTGCTACCGGCCCGACATGTACAGCTTCGAGACAACGCTCGTCGCCCGGTGATGAGGGCTTCCCTCGGAACAGAGGCAGCATAATTGCACTCATGGTGCTGCCGCCGCCCAGGCTCGGTGTCGTTTGTTCACCACGCAAGCTCCACATCCCGTCTGTCGATCAGTCGCCGAAGCGGCGGCAGCGAAGCCCCGCCAGGATCATCACATCTTCAACGCCCGGTGAGATCGGGACTACTTGTAGTGCTCGAGCGTGCCCTTGACTACGACACGGACCTCGGTCACGGTCCGGAACATTTCGCCGTTGAGGAGCTCGTCGCGCATGGAGCCGTTGAACCGCTAGGCGTTACAGTTCTGTTCTGTTGCGGAGACGCCCACTGCGATGAAGACAGGTTCAACCCCGCGGCCACGATGCCAATCGTGCACGGTTTGGGCGATGAACTCACGGCCGCTGTGGATCGGCCGCTGAGCAGGCAACGTTCAGGCGGGATTCTCATGTCCGCCTAACCCCTTCTGCCTGAGGGCCGCGCCGCGGAGGGACTCTCAAACTTTCCAGCCGCTACCGCCGTTCCAGACGTTCTTTTTTGACCAGCCGCCTTCCAAGCCCGGCAGCGCATTCACCCGCCGATATCCGAACTCGAGGAGCCGCTTCGAGAACTCCCGCATCGCCAAAACCAGCCGCGCTCCGAAGTCCGAGGAGACGGGCTGACATCGGTTCGTGGAGCGTTGCTGGATAGCGGATGCCGATCGACACGCCGCCGCGCCAGCGCCAATCGAACGGCGACAGAGCGGATATTGGTCAGAGGGCGAACGTCCGGGCCGCCCTCCCCCGAACCGCCGTCCTCACTCGGAATAGCGCCCCAGCGGCCGGGGAGGGGAATGACTCGTCTTCGCGCGAGGTCGTCACGAAGAGCTCGTTGAGCTCGGCACCGCCGAAGGTGCACGCGGTCACTTTCGCGACAGGGAACCGAATCTCTCCGACGAACGCTCCGTCAGATGCGTAGTGCCGCAACGCCCCGCCGTCCCAAATGGCCACCCAAAGCCCGCCTTCGCTGTCCACTGTGAATCCGTCCGGTGCGCCGTCGCCCTGAGCGATTCGGATGAACGGACGCCGTCCAGAGATAGTTCTGGAACGTGTGTAGTCGAAGACGTCGATGCGGCCGGTCGCGGTGTCGGCGTAGTACATCAGACGACCGTCGGGCGAGAAGTCGATGCCGTTGGAGATCGAGATGCCCCCTAACATGCGGCTGGATACACCGTCGGCGGTGATCCGGAAGAGCTCACCGACCCCGCGCCCACCCCGGTCGATCGTGCCGCACCAGAAGGCGCCGTCCGGATCGCAGGCGCCATCGTTGAGTCGCTGCCGCGAGTCCTCGACCGGGTGCGCGATTTCAACCGCATCGGCCTCTGGGCGCGACGCATATTGAATAGCGTGTTGGGTCGACATGACGACTCCGCCTGAGTCGCTTGGGCGGATCGAGGTGACCATGTCGCCGACGTGCCAGCGACCAACCTCCGATCCGTCGATGAGCCGCAGAACATCGCCCCTATAAGTGTCGACCCATCGCAGGCCGCCCCACATGTCCGACCACACCGGGCACTCCCCATGGTAGGTGACAGCGTCAGTTATCTGCTCGGGTATGTGTTCGCGCATTCTCCATGATCCTGTCATCCCTATGCCGAGGACCCAGGAGTGGGGGCTCGGAGGAGCCCCCACTCGATGCGATCAAAAGGCCGGCTTGAGCGAGTCAACGTTCGTCTTGTCGACGACCGTGACCTCGATTGGGTTGTCATAGGTAACTTTGGTGTTCTTCAAGACCTTCTCCATGATGGCGAATCCCTGCTGTCCGTCGATGATCGGGGACTGGAGAATGGTCGCGAACATCGCGCCTGACTTTATAGCGGCGAATGCGTCCTGCTGTCCGCCGATCCCGACGACGAGTGGGACCGCTCCCGTCTGACCGCTCTCCTTCCAAGCCTGGATGAAGCCCGGGGCAGATTGGTCGTCGGCAAATACGCCGTTGATGTCGGCCCCGTACCTCGTGATGACGTCGCGGCTCGCGACGAGAGCGGTCTGGGCGTCGAAGTTTGAGGTCACCGTGTCGATGACCTTGAGGCTCGATCCGAGGGACTTGAGCTCGGTCATGAAACCGCCCGTGCGGTCCACAGTGGTGCCATTTCCGGGTTGTCCCTCGATCACGAGGATGTTGCCTTTGCCTTTCAGCGCGGTGTTCAGCGCTTCAGCCGCGAGCGCGCCCTCCTTGCGGTTGTCGGGCCCGCTCGCAGCCTTGACGAGCTTCGCACTCTTCGCGTCGACCGGGGAGTTGACGATCGTCACCGGGATGTTCGCCGCGCTCGCCGCGGTGAGACCCGCCAAGTATGCGTGCGGATCTACCGGCCAGAGGACGATCCCCTTCACGTCACGGCTTATGCAGGTGTTGAGCGCATCCGCTCCCTTCTGTGGGTCGAAGTTCTGAGTTATCTGCAAAACGTCGTATCCCGCGGCCTTCGCGGCTTTGTTGAAGCCGGAGTTCAGTTGCACGCCATAGGCGACGGAGTCCGTACCCGTGATGAAGCAGATGGTGCTGGCGGCGGAGACGCCGCCAGAATCGTTGGAGCTGCAGCCCGCGAGCGCTGCGACAGCGATGGCGACGGCGGCAGGTACCGCGATGGAACGTCGGATTCGATTCATTGAATACTCCTAGTCGAGTTGATTGGTTGGGCAGGGATAGGACGTAGGGTCAAGAAGGCGTGAAGGGGCGTCGACGCACGAAACGACGGGGACGGATGGCCGCACGGGCGCGCGCGCCCGTAAGTTGATCGAGCAGGACCATCAGCACGAGGAGGCTCCCCACAACGATCTGCTGCATGTAGTTGGGCACGTTCTGGAACTGCATTGCCGTCGTGATGAACGCGATGACGAGGACGCCGCCAAGAGTGCCAATCGCCGATCCGCGCCCGCCCTCGAGGCGGGTCCCGCCAATCACGACCGCTGCGATGACCGACACGGTCACTGTGTCGCCGAGCACGGGCGAGCCGGTGTTGATCGAAAGGCTCTGCACCACGCCCGCGAAGCCAGCCATTCCGCCCGCGAAAAGGAAGGCGCCGAGCATGTATCGATGTGTACGAACCCCGCTCGCGGCAGCCGAAGAGACGTTGCTCCCCACCGCAAAGAGATTGCGCCCGGCAACCGTGTGGCTGAGCCAGATCTGTACCACAACAACCGCCAAGACAAATGCCAGGCTGCGTGGCGTGAAGATGCCGAGCATAGAGCGCGTCACAGCCAGGCTGGCATCGATGTCCACGCCCGCAACCGGCTTTGAACTCGACACCCAATAGGCGATGGCCCGCACGATCAACATTGTCGCCAGCGTTGCGATCAAGGATTCGATCTTGAACCTGATCACAAGAAGGGCGTTAAGCGCTCCTGCGGCTAGCCCGACCGCCACGCCGACAACGGCTCCCAGTAATGCGCCGAGCGATGGTTGCAGGCTGATCGCAATGATCCCACTTAAGGCGAGCGTCGCGCCGCTCGAGAGGTCGATTTGCCCCGCGATGAGGAGAACTGTGAGGCCGACGGCAATCAGACCGATGGTCGAGGCCTGATCGAGCGTAAGGCTGAAGGTTCGCTCTCCGAAGAACGACGGTACGACGAAGCTGCTGATGCCAATTGTCAGGAGAAGCGCCACGACGACCCGGTAGCTGAGCACGGTCGCGAGCACGCTCTGGCCCGATATGCGTTTCACCGACGTCCCCCTCTGTTCCGAAACCACACGTCCAGGCCGACCGCGAGTGCGATCAGGGTGCCCTTGGCGATTCCCTGCACCTGATCCGGCACCCCTTCAAGGACGAGGATGTTCGTGAGCAGCTGGACGAACAAGACACCGAGCAATGCGCGCGAGATACTTCCCGCTCCGCCGAGCAAACTGATGCCTCCGACGACGACGGCGGTGATTGCGTCGAACTCGTAGCCAGTGCCGATGAGAGGTTGGGCGACGTTCAGCGATAGCCCAATGTACGCACCAGACATGGAGGCCAGTCCCGCTGTCAGCATGAAAGCGCTCGCCTTCAAGCGACGCACTCGAACAGTCGATGCCTCGGCCGCAGCGTAGTTGCCGCCAACGGCGAAGATCTGGCGCCCCCATACCGTCCGGGTCAGCTGCATATGACCGAGGACGGCAACAACGACGAAGACGATGAGGATGAGGGGGATACCGAGCGGCCGGGAATTCACGAAATCGACGAGTGCCTTGTCATGGCCATAGACGATGGAGCCGCCCAAGAATGCCTGCACGAACCCCAGACACGCGGTGGAAACGCCAAGCGTGGCGATGATCGGATTGGCTTTCGCATAACCGACGAGTAGACCGTTGATCGTGCCGATGAGCAGGCCAACAATGACTGCGAGCACGATCGACCCCGCCCCCAGGACCGGCTGCGCCGCAAGTGTGACGATTGCGCCGGCGGCGACGGTGGCAGGCACCGATAGGTCGGCAAGGCCGCCGGAGATCAGCACGACCGCCATCCCGACCGAGACGATCCCGACGATTGACATGGACGTCAGTACGTTGAGCAGATTGCCCAGGGTCAGGAAGCGGTCGGAAAGGAATGCGCCGATGATGATCGCCACGACGATCGCAACTGGCACCGCGAGCTGCTCACCGACGCGGCTGAGTCTCCCCCGCTGGACGGAACGCGCCGCCGTCTCGGGTGTAGACGTCATGTGGCAACCTCTCCCGTGGCTGCCGTCATGATCGTCTGTTCTGTCGCATCCTGGCGGCTCAGCTCAGCGGTGATCCTGCCCTCGTGGAAAACGTAGGTACGATCAGACACCGCGAGGATCTCTGCCAACTCTGACGAGATGAGGACGACGGCGATACCCTGCTCGACGAGGTCGCCGATCAGCTGGTGGATCTCAGCCTTCGCGCCCACGTCTACGCCACGAGTCGGCTCGTCGAGCAGAAGCACCTTGGGGTTGGTCGCAAGCCACTTGCCAATGACCACCTTCTGCTGGTTGCCGCCGCTCAAGGTGCTCACGTTCCGGTCCGGCAACGGCGGGGACACTCCGAGTCGCCGGATTAGCGATGTCGCGGTCTGCCTCTCGCGGCGCGCTCCGATCCACCCCCAGCGACTGAGGCTGCCGATAATCGCGAGAGTGAGGTTGCTGCGGACCGACATCGAGGGAACTAGCCCGTGGAGCTTGCGGTCTTCGGGTACGTACACGATCCCTGCGCGGCGGGCTTGGATCGGAGTCAGCCTGACGAGGCGCCGATCTCCCAGGTCGATCGTCCCAGCGTCGCTGTGGTCGAGACCAAACAGGACCCGGGCGACTTCTGTGCGTCCCGCGCCTACCAAGCCGGCGAAGCCAACGATCTCGCCACGACGGACGTGGAAGCTCACGCCGGAGAACACGCCGCGACGACCGAGACCTTCAACGCTCAACGCGATCTGCCCGATCGGGGCACCGCGCTTCGGGAAGAGGTCCGCCAGTTCGCGGCCGACCATGGCCGCGATCATGTCTTGAGGCGTCATTCCCTCGACTGCACGAGTCTCTATCGCTCGCCCGTCGCGGATCACGGTGAGCGTGTCGGCGAGGTCGAGGACCTCGCGCAGACGATGGCTGATGTAAATGATCGCGATACCCCTGGCCCGCATGGTCCGGATCACTGCGAACAATGCGGCAGCCTCGTGCTCGCTCAGACTCGACGTCGGCTCGTCGAAAACGATGATTCGCGGATCCGCCAGGTACGCCTTCGCGATCTCCACCAGCTGCTGCTGACCGACGGTGAGGTTGCCGACCAGCTCGTTCGGATCCAGCTTGGCGTTGAGGTCCCCGAGCACCCGCTCGCTGTCATCGACGGCGCGCGCTCGATCGAATAAGCCACGTCGCTGCGGCATTCGGCCGAGGGTGATGTTCTCGGCGACCGTGAGGTCGGGCACGAGGTTGAGTTCTTGATAGACCATCCGGATTCCGAACCGCTGCGCGATGAGGGGGCTGGAAATCGTCACTTCAGCGTCGTCGATCTCGATTCGACCTTCGTCAGGAGTGTGCACGCCCGCAAGTATCTTGACCAGCGTCGACTTGCCCGCGCCGTTCTCGCCCACCACCGCGTGGATCTCTCCCGGTCGTACGGCGAGGTCCACGCTTGCCAGCGCTCTGACACCAGGGAAGGACTTTGCGATGCCCATCATGCGGATCGCGTAGCGCGGTTTGCCGGTGGCTCCGCTCCCATCCGAGCGGCCTTCTTGCTTCACTCGACCTCCTTGTCGTGCGGCCCGAAAAGCGCCACAGATCCGGCCGTGCCGAGATCGTTTGTCCTAACATTAGCATGTCCGGACTTACTGTCGGCGCTCACTCCCCTTTGCATCCTTTGTCATGACAGATACCAAGCTGGCGGGACGAAGTGCACATGCCGCACCGACGACTTCCTGAAAACGAACACGTTGACATTGCGCCGCAATCCCCGAGAGATTGTTGAGGCATGCCGGACCGGACCCCCTCAGGCCCAAGCAGTCAGTTGCGCGACCTCGCGTTCATGCAACAAGCCGCTACGCGATAGCGGCCACCTCGAACGGCGCATAGCGCATGCGTCGCCGAACGACCCCTGACCGACCAACTCAGGCTCGCCGACGGCAAGGCCGCCTCTGCAGACGCCCAGTCGCAATCTGGGTACGGGGCTACCTCCAAATCGCGTGATAAGTCGAGAGCGTTCCCGGGGACGGGCTGACGCTCCTTTCCCTGTTTGCCAGCCACCAACGCGTTCGCATTTGGGTGCTGCGACACCTAATTGCACCAGCTCGAGCGGCGTGGTGTCCCCTTCTCGGACCGAGAGTGGCCTCTGGTTCGCTCGCGAATAGCCACAGCGTGGCGGCTCGCTCGCCTGCACTCGAGCATCGTTCGACCGTCATCAATCAAACGGATTCACAACTTGCGTCGGTACCTCGATGACGGTCGGGAGGTTCTGGCCAAACGCGGCCGTGAGCGCCCGCTGCAGGCCCTGCGCGTTCGTCACGGACTCCGCCCGCACGCCATAGCCGTTGGCGAGGGCGACGAAGCTCATGTCGGGAATGTCAATTCCTGGTGCTGAATTGATGTTCATCGCGTCGGCGAAAGCCTGGAGGGCTGCGTAGGTACCGTTTTTCATGACGATCACTGTGATAGGTACGTCGTGCTGTGCTGCAGTCCACAGCGCGGAAAGGGCATAGTTCGCCGATCCGTCGCCGATGATAGCGATCACCCGTCGCTCTGGTACGGCCAGTTGCACGCCAACCGCCGCAGGAAGGCCGAATCCGAGGCCGCCCGCAGCCGGAAAGAAGTAGCTTCCGGGATTCGCTAGGTGAATGTGGTCCCAGAATATGGCGGTCGTCGAGGTCGACTCCTTTACGTATATGGCGTCAGACGGCGCCACCGAGTAGATGACGTCGAAGACCGTGGCCGGAGCCAGCGGTGCGTCGCCGGCGAGGATGGCAGGGGGAAGCTGCCGAGAGGTTGGTGCCGGGCGTTCCGACTGGATGAGGAGTTCGACTATCGCCTCGAGGGTTTCCACGATTCCTGCGACGATCGCGTCCCCCATTGGCGCTCGTGCTGCCTCATCGGGATCCACTGTAATCTGAACAAGATTGGCACCCGGCGGAAGGAGCGCGCCGGGCTCAAACTGGTGATATCGAAACACCGGAGCTCCCACGACAACAATCAGATCGTGACCTGCCAGTGTGCGGGATATCCCGCTGATGGACGCCGGGAGAACTCCGCGGAAGTGCGGGTGGGTTGTCGGGAAGGGACAGCGGGACGCCGACGGCGCGATCCACACCGGCATTGACAGTTTTTCGGCCAAACGCACCGAGAGATCGTTCGCTCCCGACGCGTCGACATCCGGACCAAGAACAAGAACGGGATTCGTGGCGGATTCGAAGCGGGCAACAATGTCCCGCACCTGAGCGACGGACGGCGTCCGGGCTGCACTGACCGTTCGAGCCGCAAGGTGCTCCGAAGATTCGCTCGCCTCCGTGGCCCAGTCGTCGTATGGGACCGAGACATAGACGGGGCCACGTGGATGGGAATAAGCAATGTGGATCGCTTCAGCCATCGTCCTCGGAACATCGTCGGGGGTAGCGGGCTCCGAACTCCATTTCACCAGCGGCCTCGGAAGCTGCGATGCTTCGACGTTTGTCAGCAGTGCTCGCACTCCAATGTGCTTCCTGTTCTGCTGGCCAGCAGTGATGACCAGCGGTGAGTGCGAATTCTGAGCGTTCGTTAGCGCTCCCATGGCATTGCCGCTGCCCGCAGCGGCATGAAGATTCACAAGGACAGCCGCACCCGAGGCCTGGGCGTAGCCGTCCGCCATGGCTGTGACGACGCCCTCGTGGAGTCCGAGGATGTATCGGAAGTCTGCCGGCATCCCGTCAAGGAAGGTCAACTCGTTCGAGCCCGGGTTGCCAAAGATCGTCGTCAGGCCGTGCCTGCGAAACAGGTCGAATGTCACCTCTCGTATGGTGGGCAAGGATTCCCGCCTTCCTGTCTGTGTTGAGCGTCGATGCTCGATCCATAGCCGTCGCGCGAATGTCTGAGCAACTTGGAAGGGGCTGGTTCGCCGTTCGACTCATCGTCGTCGAAGACGAAAGGGCGCTGGTCCATCGTTTCGGGGCTTTGCATTTTCATCGCTCGTTCACGTCAAGTGGGTAAAATGCTCTATAACCGAACACACAGTTCGAATAGTGACCAGACGATAGGCCGCTCCGCATGGAATCGCAAGCCCAAACCTTGGCACGTGGCCTTCGCATTCTTGATGCGCTTGCCGAAGCAGGCCATCCGCTGACCATTGCCGAGGTATCAAAAGCTCTCGGGGTTCACCGATCCATTGGCTACCGTCTCGTACGCACCCTCGAGGACGCCGCCCTCGTCGTTCGTGACTCGGCGGGCGCGCTTGTGCTCGGCCCGCATCTTGCAACTCTCGCTCGCAGCGTCGCTCCTCGCCTGCAATCAGATGCTCGCGCAGTGCTCCAGAGCCTCGCCGATGAGCTCGCCATGACGGCATTCATTGTCGTTCTTGACCGTCTGGAGTGCGTGACCCTGGTCACCGTCGAACCGAGAGACGCCGTTGCGTCGATCGCTCAGCGCCCCGGGTCTCGCCACTCGATTCGAGTGGGCGCACCGGGCATCGCAATTCAGTCACTGCTCACGATGACGGATCGCGCAGCCATGAGTCTTGACATACCAGAGCCCGGTGAGGTAGCCGATGCTCGAACGGATGGGTTTGCTTCCTCCCACGGTGAGGTCATAACGGGCGTGACCTCGGTGGCCGCCCCGATCCGGGGTTCGGTCCGAGCCGCTGTAGCTGTGCTGTACGTGACGAGCGACAATCCGAATGTCCTTACCGCCGTGCAGCGCGCCGCTACAGCACTCTCACAATCAAATCGCTGACAAGTGCTTCAGGGCCTTCAACACCGAACTCGAACGCAGACCGAGCGATTGACTTGGCGGCATGCCATCATCGGGCGAACCCGCTGTCCTCGTCCATTCGCGCTGTGCCAGCGTTACGACCGAGCGTATGTTTCCAAGCCTCGACAGGATCGGACGACCGGACATCGTGGCCGACCCTACACGGGGTCCGGTCGCGGTCGCATCCGTCAGCCAATCTGTCGCCATCTTGCGGATCGGCGGCCACCGTATTAGGTACGAGGGTTTGCCAACGTTGGTCGTCAGGCTCTTACGTTGATCACGCGATCGCGCCTGGACCTGTCATGAGCCCTCCCGCCAGGAATAGAACCCCTGGCCAGTCTTTCGCCCAAGATGACCCGCGGAGACCATTTCACGCAACAGAGCCGGTGGCGAAAATCGGGGTCCAACGGTGGTCTCGAGGTACTCCGCAGTCGCGAGACCAACGTCCAATCCGACAATATCCGTCAGACGTAGCGGCCCGATTGGTAACCCGTAGCCGAGGGTCATGCCGAGATCGATAGCTTCAGGAGCGGCAACGCGCTCCTCGAACAATCGGATGGCCTCCAAACCCAGAATGACGCCAAGGCGACTAGTCACGAAGCCGGGGCTGTCACGGACAACGATGGATTGCATCTCAATCCCGGAGACCCACGAAACGACGGCACCAACGACTTCGTCAGCCGTAGGGTCCAGCACCACAACCTCGACCAGCTTGCTCTCGGGCGTCCCATTGAAGCGAATTCCGATGAACCGCGTCGGATCGATCACGGCGGTCACCAGGTCCGCCAGGAGTATGTTGCGCATGCTCGAAGCGACAACGGTCGAAGGCGGATTCCGTTCAGAAATCTGTTTCAACACGGACCGCTTCAGCCCCAGATTGTCAGCGAGGGCCTCGACGACCAGGTCTGCCACGCCGAAGTCACTCAACCCGACGGTAGTGTCAAGCCGGGCAACCATCGACTCCATCGAACCGGCGATGTTCTCGACGGCAAGGCCGCGCTCGATCGAACGAAGTACGGCGTCTCTTCCTCGACCAACTCGAGCGTCGTCAACGTCACGAATCTCGACCTGGGAACCGCCGCGAAGGAACGAGTACGCAATTTCCGCTCCCATACGACCAGCGCCGACGACGACGACCCTGACCGGCATGTTCATCGGGCGTCGACCACACGGAGAAGGTCAGGCTCGGTTGCACCACGAATCCACTCCTCGGCCGACTCGGCGTTCCGTGCCAAGCGAGTCAAGCTCAATACACGAGAAGAGCGTTCGAGCTTTCTGATGCTCTTTTCTGGTGAGTCAAATGGGACGGTCCGTGCCGCAACATCGAACGCCGCGGGGCCGAACTCGCGCAGCGCCGTGACCAGCTTCGTGAGCCCTAACGCGAGCCAGGAGCTTCGCCAAAAACTTGCCGGCGGGTCGAACGCCGAGCGTTCACGCACTTCCGGCATGCAGGCAGTGCTGGTGTGCCGCTCTCGTACGTTCCACTCAGAGCTGGCCGGCATTCCTTGCGCACCGCCTAGCCGCTTCGGATAGAGTCCGCACGCGCCGAGCACCTTCCTCGAAGGGATCGTCCGGTGTGGGGATGTAGCCGAAGGCGAGTCCGTAAAGAGGGTCCGCAAACGCCATCGATCCTCCGGCCCCGGGATGGCCGAATGCCTCATGGCTGCCGAATGGGTCATCTGGGTTGGGCGTAGCGAAGACGATTCCGAACGATCTCCACGCACTCAACACCAGGTCGCGCCCCCACACCTGAGTTTGCGCAAAGTCGCGCATCGTCGAGGGTCTGACAAAAGGAGTGCCAATATCTCCCAGTGCGGCGGAGTACAGTCGCGCCAAACCGTCCGCCGAACCGACTCCTCCGCCTGCGGCAAATCCCGCGGTTCGGACTTCCGTACGATCGAAATCCAAATCTCCCGCATTGGGGTCAAACGGGCGATGCATTGATGAAAATGTAAACGCTGCCAGGTCGTCGAAGAGTGGAGGATCCGACTGTGCGTCGCTGGTCGGGAGTGCCGCCGGACCCGGTTTAGAAAAGCGGGCGTCCTCCATGGCTGGCAGGCCGAGATAGAAGTCAATTCCGCGCGATGCTCGTATTCGCGATTCGTAAAGACTCTGCAATGACACGGATGAAACCCGTCGAACCAGTTCCTCCATTAGCACCCCAATGGTGAGCCCGTGGTAGCCGACGGCCGCTCCGGGGCGCCAGGCTGGCCGAGCCGCGGCTAGCTTTCTGGCGGCGCTTTCGGAGTCGAGAATGTCTGAGGCCGTAAGCCCTTCCGCGCTCACGAGTCCCGCTTGGTGAGACAAGAGTTGACGCACGGTCACGTTTCCTTTGTCCTCGGCCGCAAATTGGGGCCAATAGCGCGCAACAGTGGTGTCGAGATTGAGCAGCCCCTCGTCCACCAACGTTGCGACGACGAAGGCGGCTGCTCCTTTAGTTGACGAGTAGACGGGGTGAACGACGTTCGCGCGCGCGTCCTTGCCGCCCCACAAGTCCGCGACCTTTTCACCATGGTGATAGACGCTCAACTCTGCGCCGTAGTGAGGATCTTCTCGGAGAAGGTTTTCGAACACAGAACGAAGGTGCTCGAACCCACCTTGTGTGGTGCCGCTCACACCCACAGTCGCGCTCAATTGCTGACTCCTGATTCGGCCATTGACAGCGCCCCGAGCCGTGCGGCTCTGCGCTGGCGTTGGATAACGGGGTCCGGTACGGGGGCCGCTGCCACGAGCGCCTGTGTATACGGATTTATGGGCGCGTTGCACACTTGGCTGCTAGTGCCCGTTTCCACGATGCGCCCATGCTGCAATACGACGACGCGGGAAGCGAAACTCTTTACGACCGCTAAGTCATGCGTGATGAAGAGGTAGGACATGTTTATCTCGCGTTGAAGCTCTGCGAGCAAATCGAGGACGGCCGCCTGCGTGGTCACGTCCAAAGCGCTCGTTGGCTCGTCGCAGATGATTAGGGAGGGCCGGAGGGCGACGGCCCTCGCAATCGCTATGCGCTGTCGTTGGCCGCCGCTAAACGCTCCCGGGCGTCGCTTCATCACGTCCGCGGGTAGGTGGACTCGTTCGAGTAGCTCTACCGTCCGAGAGGCTGCCTCGCGCAAGGAAAGGCCGAGGCCCGCGGTCAGCGGCTCTGCAAGGATCTGTTCGACAGTAAGTGCCGGATTGAGCGAGCCGTAAGGATTCTGAAAAATCATCTGGACCTGCCCCGCGAGGGATCGGCGTTGCCTGCCCGTCGCGCGGGTAATGTCTTTGCCGTTGAGTATCACTCGACCGGCCGTGATCGGCACAAGCCCGACCACGGCGTTGCCGATCGTCGATTTCCCTGATCCTGATTCTCCGACCAGTGCGACGGTTTCGCCGGCGGCAACCTGGAAACCGACATCACTTACCGCGCGGCTTGTTTGCCGTCGAAGTTTGTAGTCGACGGCGAGGCCTTCAACGACCAACACGTCGGCCTTGTTCACGATTCCTCCAACAGCGACGGCGTACTGGCGATCAGACGGCGAGTGTATTCATGCTTCGGTGCCGCGAAGAGTTCGTCCACTGAGGCGGCTTCGACAATTCGACCCGCTTCAAGCACGATCGCACGGTCGCAAATGTCCGCCACGACGCCGAGGTCGTGGGTCACAAAGAGTATCGACATCTCGCGTGTGCTCTTCAGTTCGCGGAGCAGATCAAGCACGCCAGCCTGAACCGTGACGTCCAGTGCGGTCGTCGGTTCGTCCGCGATCAGGATCTCGGGGTCTCCTGCCAGCGCCATGGCGATAACAACACGTTGAATCATCCCCCCTGACAGCTCGTATGGGCGCTTTGCGAGGACGCTTTCCGGATCGGTCAGGCGAACGTCCCGGAGGAGCCTTACAGCTCTGTCCCGCAGTGATTTGCGAGTTCCTCCGGTGAAATGACGCAATACTTCCATCAGCTGATCGCCCACGGTGAATAGAGGATCGAGAGCGACCATGGGCTCTTGCGAGACCAATCCGATCCGTCTTCCGCGGATTGCGGTCATTCCTCGCTCGTCAAGACGAAGAAGGTCCTCACCTTCCAGCTTGCAACTCCCCGTCATGACTTCGGCATCAGGATCGAGCAATCCGATGAGTGTTAGACCAGTTAGCGTTTTGCCGCTCCCGGACTCACCGACAAGCCCCACGATTTCGCCGCGCTCGAGATCAAACGAAATTGAGTGCAGCACCTCCGCGAAGTTGCCGTTGGACCGGAAACCGACGGTCAAATTCTCAACGCTAAGGAGAGGCGAGTCCTCGCGCTTGCCTGCAAATGGCTCGACGCTTTGGTCGCTCTTCCCCTTCAGCCCCAGGCGCCGTCGCAGAGGGTTGTCCCCACTGCTACCGACCGCCGCCGCGTCGCGTAGGCCGTCGCCGACAACCGCGAAGCCGAGCGTCATGATGAAAATGATGCCGCCAGAAAAGTAGAGATAATACGGAGCTTGCGCCAGCGAAACGGCAGCGTCTCCGACCATGCCTCCCCAGCTTGGCGCGGGGGGCGGGGTTGAAACGCCGAGAAACCCCAGGCCGGTCTGGACCGCCAGGCATATGCCGGCGAATAGCGAGAGTTGCACCATGATTGGGGCATACAGGCCTGGGAGGATGTGGCGAAATAGTATCCGAGCCGGCGTCGCACCGGACACCCGTGCCGCTGCAACGTAGAGTTCTTCACGCACTGATAGGACGGTGGCCCGGACGACGCGGATGAGTCCTCCCGAACTGAGAACTCCAAAAGTAATCATCGATGCGTAGACGCTTTGACTAAAGATTGCGAGAACGGCAAGAACAATCACAATTCCCGGAAGCGCGAGCAGGGTGTCGGCGACTCCCGATATCGTGCGATCCGTCAGCCCGCCAAAGTACCCGGCCACGAGTCCCAGGATCACGCCAACTACAACGAAACACGCACAACCCACTAGCACCCCAAGCAGGGTTGTTTGTCCGCCGTAGAGAAGTCGCGAGAAGACGTCCCGTCCCAAAGAATCGGTGCCGAGTGGGTGTGCCGACGAGGGACCTTGAAGCGAACGATACAGGTCTTGAAGGAGTGGCGGGAACGGGGCAATAGCGCTCGCGAAGGTGACTGCAATGGTAATCAGCAATACCAGGATCAGGGCGATCACGGAGACTGGTTGACGGAAAAACCGGCCCACGACACCGATGTTGCGAACTCCGTCGCCGGCGTTAGACATTGCCGACTCCGCCCGTATTTCAGTTGTCATTTGATTCTCACTCGAGGGTCGATCAGGCCATATGTAACGTCGACAATCAGATTCACGACAACCACCACGACAGTGAAGGCGAGCGCCACTCCTTGGACAACAGGAATGTCATGACTATTAGTGGCGCTCACGGCCAAAGACCCGAGTCCTGGCAATACGAAGACAGCCTCCACGAGGACTGTGCCGGACAGCGCACCGATGAAAATATTGCCGAGAACAGTCACGATTTTCGTTCCCGAATTACGTAGAGCGTGCCGCCAAACAAGCGATCGCCGCGGGATACCGCACGATCTCAACGTTCGTATGTAGTCCTGCGAGAGAGCCTGAAGCATTCCGTCACGGGCTACCTTCGCAACGCTGGTCACGCCCGCGAAGGTAAGGGCAACAACCGGCAGCACAAGACCTAGCAGCCACTGGGCGGGGGAATCGGTGAACGGCGTGTAGCCCGTCGCGGGAAATATCGGCAGCGACACCGCGAAGATTGACGACAAAACCAACGCAACCCAAAAGTTCGGCAACGCGAATCCGATCGGTGTGATTCCGTCCAATACTCGGCGGACGCCACGTCTGCTCGTGGCGCTAATAACACCAATGACGATGCCGAGCGTCCCGGACACGGCCGTCGTGAGGACGATGATCGATAGTGAAACAGGGAGACGCTGGGAAAGCGTTTGTGCAACGTCATTCCCCGTGAAGATTGAAGTTCCAAGACTGCCGTGGAACAGACCTGACAGGTAGATCCCATATTGGACGATCAACGGTTCGTTGAGGTGCAAAGCTGCCCGAACCTGTGCGTATTGGGCCGCTGTCGCGTTCGCTCCGAGCAGGTTGCTGGCTGGGTCGCCCGGGATAAAAGCCTCAAGCACGAAGGTCACGATTGACACGAGAAATAGCAACGGGATTGATATCGCGAGACGCCTCAATATCAGTAGCAGCACAAGGTCCTCCATTGGACACTCAACAAAGAGTGGGCAGGGAACGCTTGGTCGCAGCGTTCCCTGCCCAAATAGCGACTTACTTACTTACTTACTTACCCAGTCGGTGATCGTCGTGAGTACACCGGTTGCGCCAATGTAATTTACCCCCGACACCTTCGTCTTGTTGTAGGCGAATATCGACTCGGTCCGCGCGACGACGACGGCATCAGCACTCTCCACAAGTGCTTTCATAACTTGCCGGGCAGCTGTGGTTTGCTGAGGAGTGCCTGCTTTAGCTTCGGACAGTGCCTGATACGCAGTCTCCACTGATGGCGTAGTGGACTTGAAGGGGTTTAGGGCTCCATTGGTCAGGAACCACTGCACGCTCTGGTACGCCCCTCCCCCGCTTCCGCCGTTGAAGACCGTTCCCGCGAACTGCTTCGAAAACAGGTCGCTGACCCAAGAAGAGAAGTTCGACTCGCCCTTTAGCTGAACGGTGACTCCGATCTTGCTCAGTTGGCTGGCGAGCACTTGTGCCAGCTTGGCCTCGGCAGGAACGTACGATTCGTAGAAGACAGGCATCGAAAATCCGTCGGCATATCCAGCCTCAGCGAGCAGCGACTTGGCCTTCGCTAGATCGTATCCGTACGTTTTGTCCAAGCCCGCGTCGTAGCCGTTTGCATCTGATCCCGGCAACGCTTCCTGGGACGTAGGCTCTCCGTACTTCCCGTACACCGCAGCGACTGTGGGATTCCGGTCGATTGCGTAGTTCAGAGCCTGCCGAACTTTCAGGGACTTCAGCGCCGGCACGATCGTTCCGTCGCGATCGAACAGGTACATTCCTGTCCATGAGACCATCCTTGTTGCGGTCCCGATGGATCCCCCGGTGAGGGTTGATGCAACGGTTGGGTCAGCCAACATGACTTGGATTTGGCCGGTCTTGAGGGCCTGTACCTGCTGGGTCAAATTGGGGATCACTTTTGCAACGATCTTCGCGTAGTGAACGTTCGCGGTATCGTAATAGTTTTTGTTTGGGATGTACGTGTAGTGATCTCCCGCCACCGTCTGACTCTGGTCAAGGACGTAGGCGCCCGCCCCGTAGGAGCCCGCTGCCAAAACGCTTGGCTTGGTGAGGCCCGCAGGTGAAATGATGTCGCCGATTAGGTAGTCAGGAGTCAGCAACTCGGGGATGATCGGCACCGGTGTGGTCGTGCTGATCTGGACCGTCAGGTCGTTCACCGCCTTGAATGTCCAGCCGGCGAAGTATGCCTTCGTGGGCCCAGCGCCGGTCGACAGGTAATACTTGAACGACGCAATCACCTGGTCCGCTTGTAGCGGCGTTCCGTCGGCAAACTTGAGACCCTTTCGGAGTTGAAACTGAAAGTTGTCGTTATTTGACCCGACATATCCCCATTTCTCGGCGAGCCCTGCCTCCGGAACACCGGTTTTCGCATTGAGGGTAAGAAGGGTGGCGTAGGCGGGATCGATGAACCATCTGGATGGGGCACCGTTAGCTGACTGCGCGGGGTCAAGGCTATTTGGAGCAGTGGTGGAAGCGACAGTGAGCGTTGCGGAGGACGGGGATGGTTTTGACTGGTTGGCAGTGGAACATCCTGTAAGGATCACGGCAAGTGCCACGCAGAGCGCGGCGCCGGCAAGCACACTCTTTTTGAGTGTGAATCGATTCTTCATTGAATTGACCTTTCGGAGCATCGTGGTGGGAGGGAACTAATTCGTTTGAACTCGCAGACCTGACCTTTCACTCCGGTGCAGCAATCGGGTGTGAGTGTGCCCAGATCGAACGCGCAGTGGACATTTTCGCCATGCGACAGTGAACGCCCGCGTGTTGAGTGCACAGGGTCGACGCACTTGGCCCACCTCGCCGGATCGTGCGAAAAACTCCCTCATGAGGATCCTCTTCGATCATGTCAACGTCTCTGCGTCTGAGTTCGAACGCGCCCGCGACCAAGGACAGCGCAGTTATGCGTCGTCCACAGTTGCGAACCAGCCCATTGTATATCATCTTGACGTCTTAATGTTCTAACAAAGCTGACGTGGAAGAGTCTGAGACCGTAGACGGTCAAATCATCGAGCACACGGCGGCAACGACAGACGGGGATGCCCGAGACAATCTCGGCTTGTCTCACCGTCGGACTGGATCGTCGCGGCGTTTGTTCACACCTCCCTCGCCGAGACTGCTCCCACGGTTGCCGCACGAGTGCGAGCTCTGTCGGTAGTCGAGTCGCTGGAGCTACACCGGGCGAACGCCCACGAAATTCAGCTCGAAGACGTGAACATCGCGGATCTTGGGCCAACTGTAGGAGTCGGTGTAAGCGACTGAGGCAGCTCCGACGACGGCACAAAGTGCCCAACTACCTCACGACCCGTTCCGTCGACATGCGGCGAGCAGGGTCGGTTGACGCGTTGGGGATCTTGCCGGACCGTCGGTCCCCTTGCCGGCTGTCGATTTACCGTCTCGAGGCTCACATCGTGGGACGAGAATTGGCCGAGGCAGCGAATCAACGCAGGTCGTACACGCGCTTGAGCTTGCCCTCGCTGCGGGGCAGCTCGCCCGGATCCGCGAGCACGACGTCGACGGATGACCCGACGCCCTCCTTGACCCGCCGCGCCAGGCGGCCGGCGGCATACTGACTCACCTCGTCGGAAGCACCGGCCCGTCGCTCGACCTTGACGGTCAGCGCGTCCATGCGACCATCGCGGCGCACCTCGAGGATGAAATGCGGCGACAACTCCGGGATGCCCAGCACGATCTCCTCGATCTGCGTGGGGAACAGGTTCACCCCGCGCAAGATGATCATGTCGTCGTTGCGCCCGGTGATCTTCTCCATGCGGCGCATCGCCGGGCGCGCGGTACCGGGCAGCAAGCGGCTGAGGTCGCGGGTGCGGTACCGCAGCACCGGGAACGCCTGCTTGGTGAGCGACGTGAACACCAGCTCGCCGTGCTCACCGTCGGGCAGCGATTCGCCCGACTCGCCGTCGATGACCTCGGGAAGGAAGTGGTCCTCCCAGAGGTGCGGCCCGTCCTTCGTCTCGACGCACTCGTTGCCGACACCGGGACCCATCACTTCGCTCAGCCCGTAGATGTCCACAGCGTCGAGGCCCATGCGCTCCTCCAGCTCGCGGCGCATCTCGTTCGTCCACGGTTCCGCGCCAAGGATTGCCACCCGCAGCGACGTGGATGCCGGGTCTACCCCCCGCTCCTCCATCGCATCCGCGATCGTCAGCAGGTAGCTGGGCGTGCACATGATCACGTCGGGCTCGAAATCCTGAATCAGTTGCACCTGCCGTGCGGTCATGCCTCCCGACACCGGGATGACGGTCGCCGCGAGCTCCTCGATGCCGGCGTGCGCGCCGAGCCCGCCCGTGAACAGGCCATAGCCGTACGCGTTGTGCACCTTCATGCCCGGCCTGACCCCCGAGGCCCGCAGGCAGCGCGCGACCAGCGAGGCCCACACCTTGAGGTCCGCGGCTGTGTAGCCGACCACCGTGGGCCGGCCAGTCGTACCCGACGACGCATGCACCCGGGCGACCTCGGACATCGGCACCGCGAACATCCCGAACGGGTAGCTCTGCCGCAAATCCTCTTTTGTAGTGAACGGGATACGACGCAGATCATCCAGAGACCGGATGCTGTCGGGTGCTACCCCCGCCTGATCCAACTTGCGCGTATAGAGAGGTACGTTCTCGTACGCGTGTCGCACGGTCCACCGCAGGCGCTCGAGTTGCAGCGCCTCGAGCTCGGAGCGACTGAGCTGTTCGCCGACGTCCAACGGGCGCGCGGTCACCTCCACACCAGCCGGCCAATAGGCGACCCCCCGCGATTCCAATACGTTCCGACCTCGCCGCATTTTCGAACCTCGAAGACTTCACACGAAATGCGCGGGGCCGCGAAGTGGTCCACAAACAGATCAGCGGTCATGTCAGTTGCCTCCTGGCTCGCGCGCGCAATCGCGACGACGAGGGTTTCCCGCGCGCGGTCCTGTTTGTCCAACTTATGTCATGACATTAGGTCAGGACGCGGTCCCCGAGTGGTGTGTCGTGCGGGGGCGAGTTCAGTTGGCGAGTCCGCCGGAGGCGTCCTCTCCGCCCTTCAGAACGGCTAAGCGACTGGCAGGCGACGTGTAAGCGGGCTCAGGCCGACGCGAGTTGATGTAGATCAGATCGAAGACGCTGCAGAGCAGGCCGATGACGCCAGCGCGGAGGGGCCGGCCGCCTGCCACGAGTTGGCGACGTCGTCTCCGTTGTGCCCAGCTCGGCTTCGAGATGAGTGGCGAGGGCATCGCGCGCGGTCAGCTCGAGCGCGACCTGCTTCGCCCTCGGGGGACGCAACTTGGGTCCCTCCGCCGATGCGTCACGCCCAGCATGGCGGCCACTGCGTCATCAGTCTGCGATATCAATGGGCCGAGTAGAATCGGGGCGCGTAGCTCGCAGAATCTCGGCGGCCGTCGAGCACGCGGTTGCAACGAGGCAAAGTAGGGAGGCACCCGCGGTGCTCGGATACCAAGCGCTCGTTGATCGCATCTATCGGGCTTATAGGACCCCGGCAACTCTCACGGACGCCCATGACCGGCTGATCGCATTCTCGGCGCAGCCGCCGGATCTGATAGATGCGGTTCGGCGCGAAACCTTACTTGCGCGCGCGGGAAGCTCGAGATCGACTCCCGTGAATAGCTTCGCGCACGCTCAATCGGAGATCACCCGGTTCACCCCATCGAGTGACTCTGGGCTGCTCGACCGGGTCATCGTGCCATTGACAAACGATTCCGAAACAGTTGGCTACGTGTACATCATCGATCCGGACAAGCGGGTCGACGCGAAGAGTTTGGAGGTATTTCGACAGCAGTTTGAGGACGTTACCCTGCAGCTGGCGATCGAGATCCTGTCTCGCCCTCAGATTGACGAGTCAGTGCGGATCCTCCTGACCAGTGACAATGTTCAAGAACGCAAGAGTGCGGCGACACACATTCGGAATCAGCTGGGGGGTCGATTCGACGGGGATGTGCGGGTACTTGCCGTCGACCCTGAGCCCGAAATGGGGATCTCGTCTTGGGTACGAACGCTCGGCACTCGATACCCATGGGCGACAGTAGACGGCAGGTCGATGATCATCGTGCCGAGTGACAAGCACACACTAGCCGAGCTTGAGAACCGGGGGCGACTCATCCAGGGCAGTCCTCGTGCCGCCGTGGGTCGGCGCGTTTCCGATATCACCGAGATTGCTCTGTCGGCGGATGATGCCGCGAGGGCTCTTCGTGTTGCGAGGAACTTGGCGTTATTTCCTGAACGGAACCCGATCGTGTGGGATGACCTGGGTCCATGGAGAGTGCTGCTGGCACTGGATGAGGGCCTCATGGCTGAGTTGATGGACCCGCGCACGCAGCGTATGGTCGCAACGCTGGACGCCCGCACGTTGCGCATGCTTCACATGTATATCGACTTGGGGAATGCGAGTGATGACATCGCCCGCGAGTTCAACATGCACCGAACGACGCTCTTCGCGCACGTGCGCAAGCTTCAGGGCGAGTTCAAACTCGACTGGGACGACCCGGACGATCGCCTATCGACGGTGCTGGCGCTCCGTCTAGCTTCTCTGACCAACTACGGAGAACCAACAAGCTGAATGGGTTGTCGCGATCGGGATCATCCCCGTGCAAGAGATTCGGCGCGACTTTCATAGAAGGTTTCCAACGCTCTTTCTGCTGAAGAACGGAGGGTAGAGAGATCGCTGTCGAGGCTCCCGAAGTCCGCCTCCGCGTCAAATCCGTAACCAAGGGGCGCGCCGGCTTTGACCCCGTGGCGGTGAGCGGCTTCCACGACACTTTTCCACAATCGGACAAGCACGTCCATGTCGGCCAACATATCGATGCCGAGGTCCTGGGAAAGGTCGGCGAGGCCAAAGAAGACGTAGTCCACTCCGTCGGTTGAGCAGATCTCGTCGATGTTTTCTACACCTTTCGCCGTCTCGATCAACGGGATCACCAGGACGTTCTGGTTCGCGTCGGAGGCGTATTCATCCCATTTGGCGCCGGTGAAATCGGTCGCTGGCACGACCGGGCACATCCCGCGGCCGCCCGCTTGGTACTGAGAGGCTGCGACCGCGCGTCGGGCGCTTTCGGCGGAATCGACTTTGGGGATCATCAGGGCGTTGGCACCGGCGTCGAGGGCTTGCTGAATCATCGCGGCATTGTTTTCAAGAACGCGGACGATCGACACGAGGTTGTGAGCTTTGGCGGCCATCAGGTGCGCCCTCATATCACCGTTGTCCATGATCCCGTGCTCGCGATCGATCAGAACCCAGTCGTATCCTGCAGCACCGTAGATCCCGGTGACCGCGGCGTCTGTGGACATCACGAAGGCGCCCACCGGCGGCCGGCCGACAGCGATTAGCGTGTCGAATGTCGAGCGGGCTCGTCCATAAGCCATTAGTACATCGCTTTCCTTGAGCATTGAGCCGTCCATCCGCCCAGATGTCTGCGAACCGCGCACATCGCGAGGCGAATCGTTAGTCAAGCCCCAAAGTAGACGCGCGTCATGTGCATCTCGGCAGACGGTCGTTGCCGAATCACGTGCGAATAGGCAACGGCTGTAGCAGGGATGCGATGCGGTGCCGATTTATCTTGAGTCCGCAACGTAATCTCGAGCGCCGTTGAGCGAGCGGGAACACAACTTCCGATCTCGATCCCGCTGAAGTTGCCGGGCAAGTGGCCGACCCTAGTCAGGGGTTTGCGCCTCGTAGATCACAGTGTCAAGGAGGACACATGACCACTCAAGTCAACGTTGACGCAATGTCACTGGATGCGCGTCTCGATAGAGTTCCCGTCACCGGCAGACATGTGCTCTGGATCATCGTCCTCGGCGGTGCGTATTTCATCGAGATCTTCGACAACGTCGCCTTTTCTCTCCTCGCACCCGCCGTGAGAGCGGAGTTCTCTCTGGGGATAGAACAAGTAGGGCTGATCATCTCGTCGGTTTTCGTGGGTGCCCTTCTCGGATCTCTCGTCGGCGGGCGACTATCTGATCGAATCGGACGGCGGCCTGTGCTGATCGCAGCGTGCCTCGTCTTCTCTCTGGGATCCTTGCTGTCCGCCTCAGCTGCAAGCTGGGAGGTGCTGGCGCTGTCACGAGTTGTGACTGGATTCGGCATGCAGGCTGCGGTTGGGGTGCTCATGGTTGTGGTGAGCGAGATGTTCCCGCGACTGGCCAGGGGCAGGTTCTTCTCCGTGCTCACCTTCATCGGATTTGTCAGCAGTCCCGCCACTGCGTTCATCGCCTTGAACATCGTTCCCATTTCAACGAGTTCCTGGCGCTGGGTGTTCGTGATTGGGGCATCAGGCGTCCTCATCGCGATATTGATCGCTTGGCTGCTCCCCGAGTCGGTCCGGTGGCAGGTGAGCCACGGGAAACTTGATGGCGCCGCTCGCACGGTCACGTCCCTGGAAAGCTCAGCGATCCGGCGGGGTAAAACGCTTGCGGAGCCCCAAAGTGCCCAGACGGATCTGTCGGAGGGACCTCGCCCAACTCTGCGCGATCTGGTTCGTGGGGAAGGGCTGAGGAGACTTGTCGTCACGTCCCTGACCTTCTTCGCTTACCTATTCGCTCTCTACGGTTTCTACTCGTGGGTACCCACCATCCTGACTGATCGAGGCATGTCTCAGCAGGCGGCGCTACAGTTCACGACGATCATGTCGGTGGCACAAATCGCAGGACCAGCGATCCTCTATGCGATCGCAGATCGCGTGGAACGTAAGACGGTAATCCTTGGTGGCGCCGTGATCGCAGCCATGGCTCTCGTCGTGTTCGCCCTCGTCCCCGATCCGACCATCACCCTGATTGCAGCAGCTATTGCACATCTCGCCTCGACCAGCATGACCACGCCCTTCTACACCTACATTCCTGAAGTCTTCCCCACCGATCTCCGCGGGATAGGCGTGGGAACAGTAAACGGGATTGGGCGCCTCGCGGGGATCCTGTCGGGCGTCGCCGTGGGCTGGATTTACACCAACTTGGGGTTCCAAACGCTCTACTTGACTCTCGCGGCCACCTTCCTCCTTACCGGAGTCGTCGTCTTCATCTTCGGCGTCCGGACAACGAACCGGTCGTTGGAAGCCATCTCAGCCGAGTCTGACGCGTAAACACACGGGACGAGACGGAGCATTGAACTGGCCGCCCTCCGGCGGCAGGAACAAAACTCGCGAAAGGATTGACATGGGACGACTTGACGGCAAAGTGGCGATTATTACGGGCGCGGCGAGCGGGATGGGCCTAGCCGGGTCTCAGCTTTTCGCGCACGAAGGAGCATCCGTCGTGATGACAGACATCACGGAAACGGCTCTCCGACTGGCCGCAGCCGAGCTCGCGGAAGAAGACGCGGCGGTCCTCCCGGTAGTACACGACGTGGCTTCAATGGAATCGTGGGAGGAAACCGTGCGTCGTACGCTCGAGCGATTCGGCCGGATAGACGTCCTGGTCAATAACGCAGGGATTCACATCAAGAAAGGAATCCTTGAAGCCGAGTTGGACGACTGGAACCGCGTGATGTCCGTCAACACAACGGGCGTATGGCTCGGGATGAAGAGCGTTATCCCGGCTATGCAAAGCCAGGGGGGCGGTTCGATCGTGAACATATCGTCCATCGCCGGCATTGTCGGAGGCGACGCGGACTCTGGAGGTGCGGCATACTCCGCATCGAAGGGTGCAGTCCGCTCGCTCACGAAGCATGCCGCGCAATGGTTCGCAAAAGACCGGATCCGCGTCAACTCGATCCACCCTGGAGCCGTCTTCACGGGCTTGTCGGCGGCTGCTGGGCGAACGCGAGAGAGCATGGGCGCGTCATTTGCCGGCCTCGTCCCTTTGGCCCCACACGTCGGCGATCCCAGCGACATTGGCTACGGCATGGTGTACCTTGCCTCGGACGAAGCGAAGTACATCACCGGAGAAGAGCTCATCATCGACGGAGGATGGATCACTCACTAGATCGAATCAGTCCCGTGCCTTCGAGTGGTTCGGCACTCCTTCGGTTCGCTAGAACGGCGTACCGGCAACCTGACACTCCGCTCAGAAGGGTGCGATCGGCAGCCCTTGGCTCGCAGCGGGGCGCTGCCTCGAGGCAGAGGGACGCCCGCTCGCTGTTGAGCGCCGGCAATGGCCGAGACGTGGTCAAAGCGAGCGCGCCTGCTGACGTACTCATTGGAGCTGCACTCAAATGTGGCTGGCTCCGGCCGTATGCCCCACCGGGTCGAGCAGGGGATTTCACACCTCCTCGACCCGGGGCGGCCAACCGCTGCCTGCGCAATGATTCATCGTGGCGCCGCAGCCATTTGTTAGCCGGTTCGGCTCAGCTTGCGTCGCTTCGGCGGGCACCGATGACAGTCACGAGAATGATCGAATCCTCTTCGTAGGGATTGGCCCAGGCGTGCGTTTGGCCGCGAATGATCACGGTGTCGCCGGCTGCCATCTCTACGTCTTCTGTGTCGAGCCGATAGGTCACCCGCCCGGAGAGCACAGTGTGAACGTCGATCGTCTCCGTGGAATGGAAGCCGGGGCGATCGGCGTCAGTGAACTCGAGAACGTCGCCACCTTCGGTTGAAGTCGTTCCGCCGTTCACCGTCCATTTGAATACAAGTACCTCGCCCGGTTGCACGTTGCCCATGTCGGGCAGCGGGTTGGGGGGGTCCATCGGACCCGGTATTTCAGTGAGGGGCAGAACCCTCCACAAGTTGAGTACGCCACTCGTTGCGATTGATAGGTCGGCGAGGAGTTCCTCACGGGAGCCCACGAGGGACTTGCCGTTCTCGTCCTCGATCGTAATAATTCGGTGCGCCACTTTCGTGATACCTTCCATCTCGGTCTTCGTTGATCGATGCTCGATGCTCTTGGGAGCGATGTTCACGATATTGCTGCTGTTTGCTACCTGGGTTGCGGACTGAGCCCTATCCTCGCTATCCCCGTCGCGAGCAACACGAAGCCCACGTGCGTTGGCAACGCCGCCTCGCCCACGGGCGGAGACGCAACCGGAACGCATGTCGGCGCATGGGGGCGTACAACGCACCGATGCGTTTCGAGACGCCCCGACTTTGGGCGGAGGTAATTCAGACGCTAGCCAGCGGTTACAGCACAGCGACGGGATTGAGGGGGCTTGAGGTTGCTCCGATGAACCGCCAGGGAAGCGCGGTAAGGAGGAATTCCCACCGTTGCTGCTGCTCGCATGCGGCAGCCAACTCGGTCAAGTCCAGGTTATCCATCAACCAGACCCCCATCGAGACGAGACAGACTGTGTGGATCGGTCGAGCGAAGTCGAAACTTGTTCGCGGTGACGGCTGGACATCGTGAGTGCCATCGGTTCCCATTACGGCGACATCTCGCTCGCTGAGAAATGGCAGGCACGCGATATCGAGTCCCGTTTGGGAACCGTCCAGAATGCCGCGGGACTCGCCTTTGTACAGGGGGCCGAAGCGCTCGAGAGCTGCAGCATTTCCGGTGTGGATCAAAAGGGCATCACCGGAACCGATCCGTACGTTTTGTCTCGCTTCTGCCGCAAGAAGGTCCTCGGGCCGGATGGCGTATCCGCGGTCCACAACGTCAACCCCGAATAGTCCAGCGATATCCAGCAAGACGCCGCGAGTGATGATGCCGTCGGACGCGTCGCTTACAGAGAGGTCCGCGGAACCGGTCTCGTCGCTGGAATCTGCTGCGCGGAAGCCGTTGTAGAAAAGGCCGTCCCAGTAGTAGTGACCCAACCCGTCGAGGTGTGCGTTGCCGCCGTGCGGGCTGAGGGTGATCTCTTCGCCAACAGCGTCCCACCGGGCTGGCTTCCCGAAGTAGTGGCTCCCCTCTCCGATGACGGATCTGCGTTGCACGTTCGTCACACCAGAATGAACGGGATCTGGGGTGACAGGGTCGAGGTTTCGAGCTAATGACACTGCCCGCCCGCTTCTCACTGCCATCACCGCGTTCTTTCGAACTTCATCGGTGATCAGATTCAGCGCCCCACGGCGATCATCGTCGCCCCATCGCCCCCAATTGGAGAGCGAACTGAGGTAGCCCTCGATCTCGCGGATCGCGTCTGCTTCATTGCGTAATACCACTTCTCGACCCTTACTCTTCTGCCGTTAACGCACACACCCGTGCTAGCGGAACTTCTCATGATGAACGTATTTGGGCCGCGGTGACACTGATGTAGGCAAATGCCAAGAAAAGCGGCTACTGCCGTCCCCGCTGCCATCAGAACCCGTCGGGTAGCGTCGGGATTCCTTCGATCGGTCGATGATGACGGAGGCGATTTGGAATCCAATGGAGGAAGCATGGGCGACACCAATGTCGTGCGTTACGACGGGCGAGCAATTCTTGTGACAGGCGCTGGCCGCGGGATGGGCAGGACGCACGCGCTGTCCCTCGCTGAACGAGGAGCCCTGGTGGTCGTCGCCGACCGAGGAGTAACCATGAACGGGGTCGGTGCCGATGAGAGTCCTGCCAACGATGTGGTCGCGGAGATCAGGGCGGCCGGCGGAACAGCTACCGCGTACCAAGGTGATCTCTCGGAGCGGGATGGTGCGGTTGGCGCCGTTGAGACTACGGTGGCGGCGTTTGGTCGCATCGACGGCCTCATTCACAATGCGAGCACGTCGCCCGATGCTGGTCCTCTGTTCGAGATGCCTGACGAGCTTTTCGACCGTACTGCTCGCGTCAATCTCTACGCCGCGTTCCACATGGCCAAAGCGGCGTGGCCTCATTTTATCGATCAAGAGTTCGGTCGCGTCGTCGTCATTTCATCACACAGCATTTACGGTGCACCCGCAGCAGTCGCCTACACCACCGCGAAGGCAAGTTACCTCGGGTTCGTCAACTCGCTGTCTATCGAAGGCATCGACCAAAACATCTTGGTGAACGGGGTCGCTCCGACTGCGCGTACGCGTATGACGGAAAAGATGAGCCCGTCGGCCTACACCGAATGGCTGTTCGAGACAATGCTGCCCGAACGAGTCACCCCGACAGTCGCGTATCTGGTGAGCGAAGCCGCGAATGTCACCGGACAACTGTTCTCGGTAGGGGGAGGCCGTGTAGCCCGGATGACGATTGCTGAGTCACATGGAGTGGTCGGGCTCGGAGAAAGCATCGACGACGTGCACCGCCTGATGCCTGCCGTCATGGCCGATCAGGATTGGAGCTTCCCGAGCTCGATTCAAGAAAGGGGCTTTGCCGTGGCAGAGATGATGGGCTGGCAACCATCCGCAATCGACGGCAACCCCTACCTACTGTCGAACTGACCCGAACCGCACAAGAAATGGAAAAGTCGTTGTCCCAAGAATTCTCCCGCGAACGGCTACAGGACCGTGCCGAGATCCAGCATCGGATCTTTCAGTTCTGTCACGCAATCGACCGGCTACAGCTCGACCTCTTGCACGAAGTATTCCACGATGACGCACGTCACGACCACGGGGTCTACAAAGGCGACATCGACGGATTCATCGAGTTCACCAAGAAGCGGCACGAGTCGATCCCGTACTCGAGTCACCAGCTCGGCAACATCATGATCGAGTTTGCTGGAACTGACGACGCCCTCGTCGAGACGTACGTCATGGTGTGGCAAAGCGTCACACCGGGCTCGGGGATGTTCGAGGGCGGAACAGACGTGCCCTTCGAAATCCTGTCCTCCGGCCGGTACGTGGATCACTTCCGGCGGAAAGATAGCCGGTGGGCGATCCAAACACGTACCGTTGTCCCCGGCTCAGCGATGCGAATCTCCGAGCTTGCACCGTCCCTGCAGGGCGGCTTTGCGCTCACAACCAGAGATCAGAATGATCCAGCCTTGCGGCTTCGCGCGGAACTGGGCCTCTATCAGCAACAAGCGTCGAACCCAACGACCCGGTCCGCGTCAGATCTCCCCGATCGCCTGGCCCAGCTGTAGGTACATCCTGCTGACCATTTCATCGTCGACGCCGTACCTGACCCATTGCCCTCGACGGGCTTCGCTGATGGGCGGGTCGGTGGTGAGCAGTCCAGCCAGCATCATCGCTTTTAGGGATGCAGCGATCGTTGGAACGGGAAGGTCGAGAGCAGCCGCGATCTCTGCGCGGGTGGCTGGGCCATGTTCGCGGAGGTATCCGATGATGCCGGCCCGGACAAGGTTGCCTAGAGCTTTGATGGGGTCCTCCAGCCACTCGCTCCATCCCCCAGGAGTCGGTGTCACACGTCTAGGCATGTCACCCATTCTCCCGCGACCTGGGTCGCGAGCCCGCTATTCCCAAGTGGATGTATTGACTATTCACTTTTGCGAGTGTATGTCTTTAACATCCACTTATGCAAGAGTCGCGCTGGAGGCTAGCGCGGATCCATAGGAGTTCTAGGAGGGGTGATGAATGAGAGGCGCTCTCGCCGTTGGGGGCTGATCTTGGCTGCGTTGATCGGCGCGGCTGTGGTTGTTGTTGTCGTGATTGTGCTGCTCGGTCGGGGCTCGGGCGGAGGCGATGCAAAGCCGACGCCGTCCCTGCCTATGCCGTCCGCAAGTGCCTCATCTACGTCGACCGAAGGCGGTGGGGACGTCGTCGATCCTGACGTGGCCAAGCGGGGGTGGCTGCCGGAGCCGATCACCCAGGACGCGGATGCATACGCTCGTGCGGCTCTCGAGGCGGCAGCCACGTTCGACACCCGGCACTCGACTCGCGACGAGTGGGTGAAGTGGTTGAGCACCTGGTTCACCCCGAGCCCGCTGTACGAGAACCCGCAGGACGCCCTGGGACAGATGGCCAGATACGAGGCGGAGCTGGCTCAGACGGTGGTCGTTCCTCAATCGCAGTGGGACGACCTTGCGAAGAACGACGGGCATGTGACCGCCCGCGTGGATGGTCCCATCGACTACCTCGATCAACCCGACGCGGCCAGCAAGCATGTGAGGACGGGGACGGCCAATGTCGTAATGATGTTCGCGCAAACCGGTGATGGCACTGGCGGCGAGACGTCGTATGACCAGACAGTCCGGGTGAGCGTGCAGGTGGTATGCGGTGGTGCGAGCGTGCCGACGCCGGGCTCGACGCAGCGAGCCGGCGATTGCAAGGTAGTCCGCTTCTTCGACACGGCGGTCGGTTGATGGCACAGCACCTGCTTCTCCTAGCCGCCGCCCGGTCGAAGACGGTTCGGCGCATCGTCGGTGGCGTGGTCGCGTTCGTTCTGATCATCATCCTGGGGGTCGTAGTGCCGCTCGTGGCGGTGCCGGTGATGCTGGCAAGCGCAAGCACGGGTCCCGGTGGGACTCAACCAACGGTGGTGGGTGGGTGGGGGTATCCGGTCGCCGGCCATTACCGGCTCACGTCAGGGTTTGGGCCCCGCTCGGTTCCGAATTGTTCGTTCTGCAGCACGAACCACCGGGGTTATGACCTGGCCGAAGCGTGCGGGGTGCCCATCTACGCCGCCGGGCCCGGCACGGTGATCCGGGCGGGTGCGTGGGGCACGTTCGGCAACGCGGTGCAGATCGATCACGGTGGCGGCCTGACCACTATCTACGGCCACATGTTGTGGAACTCGCTCTTAGTCAGCGTCGGAACAACCGTCGTTGCCGGCACCCAACTTGGTCTCGAGGGCCGCACCGGTGACGCCACGGGGTGCCATCTGCATTTCGAGATCCGCGTCAACGGGGTCTCGATCGACCCGGGACCGTTCATGGCCGCACGCGGTCTGCCCTTGTAACAGCTCACAACCGGACAGGAGAACCATGCTCAACCATCTGATCCCCTCCCGCTACGACGTGGACGTCCCCCCGATCGGTCCGAACTTCTCGGCACCCTTCTTCGCCGGCCTGCAACTCATCGCCTCCTATCTATTGGGGGCAGCACTGATCGTGGTGTTCATGATGTTGATCATCGCCGGCGCGGCCCTCGCGTTCCGCGGCCTCGCCCCGGAGCGGGTGCGCACCTGGGCGGGCGAGAACATCGTCTGGATCTTCATAGCGGCAGCCGTGTTGGGGGCCGCGAGCGGACTGTTCCAGTGGTTCGTCAACTTCAAGTTCGGCTTCTAGCCATGCGACACCTGCACAGAATCGGCCTCACCGCACTTCTTGTTGTGGTGGCGACCGGTGCGCTCGCCTCGCCAGCCAACGCCGCGCAAGCGGGACCAACGACTCACACCGCAAGGAATGCGAGCTCCCCGTCGACGCCAGTGACTGGCGAGCCCTGGTCGGCCCCAGCCTTCCCGGTGGACTGCGAGGCAGCGAGCGGTCAGATCAGTTGCACCCCAACCGATCCGACCGCTGTGACCTCCCAGGCCTGCTTCATCGGAGTGCCATTCCGGGGTCAGACCGCGATGGTGTGCACCACCTTCCAAGGTCATCAAGATGCCATTCGAGCCGCAGGGGGAAGCGCCCTCCTGGTGTCCTACGGCTGCAGCATCGGGGACCTGGTTTGCTCAACGTTCGAGAACTTCGGCCGCGGCCTCGCATTGGGCGCGACAGCCGCAGCATTCGCCATGGCGACGAGCATCTCGTTCAACACGGACTCGACCTTGTGGTCCGCAGCGGTGAAGCAGTGGTCGTTCTGGCAGTGGGCCGTCCTAGTGATCCTGTTCGCAGCGATGGTGTGGTCGATCACCGCCGCGGTGGTCTCCCGCGACCACGAACAACTCATCGCCGCATTCGTGCGCACGTTCATCGCCGTCCCAGCCGTTCCGTTGACGTTGTGGACGATCGGCAACTTGGTCAACTCCCTGGATGACATGACCTGGTACATCCTCGACCGAACCGGCCCGGACTCACTGTTCGTCACGTTGCAGAAGGTGATGTGGGCGGGCGGTCAGTCCAACTACTTCTTCGCCTTCCTCATCGACGGTCTCCTGCTCGTGGCGATGCTGCTGCTGGTGTTCGTGTTCATGTTCCGCAACCTCGCCCTCGCGGTGCTGATCGCGGTTGGCCCGGTGGCGTGGATGATCTTCCCAATCCGATCAGTCGGCCCGCAATGGGTGATCCGTTACCTCTCCGCCGTCGCCGCACTGCTGCTGACCGGTCCGCTGACCATCGGGTTCCTCGCGTTGATCATCAACGGGCTAGGTGGCGTGAAGACGATCTGGGATCCACGGTCGTGGCCGCTGCTGCTGGGGCTGGTGATGGTCGCCTTCGCACCTTTCGCGGTGTTCGGCCTGTTCAGCTTCATCGGCGGCGCGGCAGTGGACGGCATTGGCTCCCGGATCGGTGGGGGTGTCAGCCGCGGTGCAAGCACCGCAGCCCTCGGCCTGACCCGGCTCCCGTCCCGGGTCGGAGCGAGTCCGGCGCGGCGGGCGCCGGGCGGAGGTGCCGGCGCGGGCGGTGGCGGTTCCCGTCCGTCGCAGCCGTCGCGCGTGGGTTCGGCCCCAGCATCTCAGTCGCCCAGTCGTGTTCCCGTTTCCTCGAGCTCTCGGAGGTCCTCATGAGCAGCACGTCTCACACCCCGGCAGATCCGGCCCGCCCGGTCCGGTTGCCGCACCGGTCCCGGCAGGGCATAGTGCTCGGCCTGGACGGACCCCAACTGGTGTTCCTCACCGCCGCCGCGCTGGTGGTGCTGATCGCGGCGAACCGGTTCGGGCCGACGGGCCTGTTGTACTCGGCTCCGCTTTACCTACCGCTCGGGGTCGTCGCTTTGGTGTCTGTGCATGGCCTGTCGGCACCGCGAATGGCTGGACTGTGGATGTCGAAGCAATTCAGGACGGCATCGGGGGCGACGGCGCATCGGTTCCGGCCGGAACGCGCCCACCTCGACGGCACCCTCAACCTTCCCGGCACCCGCGCCTCGGTGCAGTTGTGGGAAGTCGACGGGATGGCGTCGATCTATCACCCGAGCGAGCGCACCGTGTCGATCACCGCGGAGCTGGAAGTGCAGGGATTCCTGATGAAGGACGCCGGCGAACGCCTCGAGCTCGCTCAGCAATGGTCCCCAGTGCTCGCCGCGTTGACGCAACATCCGGGCATCAAACGCGTCACCCTGCAGGAGCGCACCACCAGGACCACGATCCGCCCGTCCCGCGATCAGTACGAGCAGGCATCCCGCAAGCGACTCGTCGATCCGGCAAGCCCTGCGGCGGTCAACTATGGCGAGGTGCTCGACAGTTCGGAGCAGTTCCCCGTCGGGCACCGGAACTACCTCACCCTCACCCTCGACTTGGTTGCGCTCGGCGGCCAGCTCAAGGCGCTCGGCGGCGGCACGCAAGCCATCCAGGCCCTATCGGCCGTCGAAGCAGGCAACCTCGCCGAGGCCCTCCGGACAGCCAAGATCACCGTCCGCTCCTGGCTCAGCTCACGTCAGGTTGCCGAACTCGCGCGCGCCACGTTTGACCCGGCTTCGATCCCGATGCTCCGCAACCGCAGCAACGACCACGCGGGAGTGGACCCGGCCGGGATCGGGCCCATGTATTTGGAGGAACCGAAGGGACGCAACGGGATCGTCCTTACTGACTCGGCTGCGCACACCACAATGTGGATCCACGAATGGCCCCGATCCGACGCACCAGTCGGGTTCCTCGCACCGTTGGTCTTTGCCCGGCACCCGGTGACCAATGAGGCGGTCACCCACATCCTGTCCATCGTCGCCGCACCGGTCCCGGTCGGCCGCGCGCTTCGGCAAATCCGAGAGGAGAAGAAGGTGTGGCGCGGCAACGAACGACTCCGCGCCCGCCGCGGAACCCAAGGATCCATCGTCGACGAGTCCGACTGGCTCGCGTTGGAACAGCGCGAGCAGGAACTCGTCGCCGGCCATGGCGAGTTCTCCTACGGCGCCTACCTGACCGTGTCCGCCGCCGACGAGGAGACACTCGACCAGGCAATAGCCGGCGCACGCAACGCGCTCTCGGTAGTGGGGATGGAGGCGCAGATCCTGTACTGCCAGCAAGCCGAAGCCCTACTGATCAACGCGCTGCCTCTCGGGTTGGGGATGAAGTAATGGGCCGTCGCGTCATCCAATTCACCCCGCCGGAAGAGACCCGTGCCGAACGTCGCGCACGTCGTGCCGTGGTCCAGCGGCTCGAGGGGACCGCGCGGCCGGAGCGATCGACCCGCAAGGAACGCGCCTTGCCGGAGCCGAGGGTGCCGGGTCCGTTCGGGCCGGGACTGGTCGATGGCGGCTACTGGAACCTCGCCCGCCTCGCCGTGCCCCCACACCGCGCAACCAGCCAGCACCTCGCCGGGATCTACCCCTTCGTCGCCGACACCGGCATCGGCCACCACGGCCCCGTCGTCGGCGTGGACCTGAACGCGGACGCGCTCTGGCATTTCTCCCCGTGGGACGCCTACGCCGACACCAGCGAACGCGGCGCGTTCTCCACCAACGTGCTCGTCCTCGGCGCATACCGGTCCGGGAAGTCCGCCGTCGTGAAGACACTCGCCGTCAGATCCGTCGCCTTCGGCCACCAAGCTGTCGTCCCGTCGGACTCGAAAGGCGAATGGGTCGTTGTCGCCGAAGCAATCGGCGGGACCGTCATCCGCCTCGGTGGAGCCCACGGCACCCGCCTGAACCCGCTCGACCGTGGCCCCCGCCGAACCGGCGCCAGCGACGAGCAGGACGAGCAACTCGTCCGGCAACGCCGAGCCGCCACCCTCATCTCGCTCGTCCAGATGACGGTCGAGTCTGGCACCCTCACAGCGGCCGAGCACGCTTGCATCCACCTCGCCTTGCAACGCGCCGTCGCAAATACGAACAACCAGCCGACCCTGCGGCACGTGCACGCGGAGCTGGAGACGATCGCCGCCTCCAAGACGGGCGACCCCGAACTACGTGCAGCCGCATCCGGCCCCCGGTTCGCGTTACGGCGCTTCGTCGACGGCGACCTGTCCGGCCTGTTCGAAGACGAATCCACCGAGACGTTCGATGAGGACGCACCCATGGTCGTGGTCGACACCAGCGAGTTGTTCGCCCGCGGTGACCTTGTCGCCCAACTGACCCAGGTGTGCACCACCGCGTGGGTGCAGGCCGTGATCTCCGACCGCGACGCCCGCCGCACCCGCTACGTCATCCGTGAAGAAGGATGGCGCGACATGTCGTCCCTGGCTGCGCTGCAGATGTACCAACAGTGGCTGAAGCTGTCCCGCCACTACGGGATCAGCAACATCGTGATCCTGCACAAGATGGGCGACCTCGACGCCGTCGGCGACGCGAACTCCAAGGAACGCAACCTCGCCTACTCCGTTGTCGGAGACATCGAGAACAAGTTCATCTTCCGCACCAACCAACAAGCCGCCGCCGACCTCCGCACGCGCCTCGATCTCTCCGCCGTGCACGTCGACATGGCGCGCCAGCTGAGGCAAGGACAGTTCATCGCCTACGTCGGCCAGTTCGCCTACCTTGTCGACGCGTTCGCCACCTCCACCTCCTGGGAGTACGAGCTGTTCAAAACAGATGACGCGGTTCTCGGCGACAAAGCCGACGCCGGCGGCATCACCCTGCCCGATCACGTCTCCGACTTGTGGACGACTGAACCGACCCTGAGGAGCTCCGATGGCACGCCCTGATATCCCCCGCGCCTTCGCGCAGATTGTCGGCACCAACGCCGACTACCGCGGTCCCGGCGCCGACACCACCGACCCCCTCATCGGCACGAACCCGGATAGCATCCGCGACTTCGTGCTGCGCCGCACCGTCTGGGAAGCACGCCGCCTCGGCACGACCATCGAACTCACCACCGCCGGCGACCAAGGAGAACACCGACTCCTCGTCACCCCAGAAGGCCGCGTCACCACCGCCAGCAGCGCCAAAGCCGACGACTTCGTCGAACTCTTCCTAAGCGAGCCAGCACCTCTCGAAGAGGCCCGAGTGGGCGGCTCCCCCGCCTACCGCGGCCTCACTCCACCAGCGCCCCTGCCTCGACTGTCGTTCATCGACGCGGAGCCCGACGTGACACCGATCGGACTGATCGGAACGCTGACTCGGTTGGGTGCGCCGATCAAACCCACTGCGGGGCAGCTCCGCCGCCTGGAGAACGTGCGGGCGACATCGCAGCATTGGGCTGGATGCCGGGCCATTGCGGTGGTGAACGGTAAGGGTGGTGTCGGCAAGACCACCACCAGTGCGATGCTCGCCGCCGTCTTTGCTCGTAACGGTGGCGGCAGCGTCCTGGCGTGGGACAACAACGACACCCGCGGCACCCTCGGTTGGCGCACCGAAACGGGTCCTCACGATGCGACCGTCACCGACGCGGTCGCCGCCACCCCTCGGCTCCTGTCCCCCTCCGCATCGACGGCGGACGTTGCCGGATATGTCCACCACCAGACCGCCGACCGGTACGACGTGCTGCGTTCGAACCCGCACCTGCTCGCCGTCGATCAGCGCATTGGGGGGGCGGAGTTCGACCAGCTCATGCAGCTCGCGGCACGTTACTACCGGTTGGTGATCTTCGACTCCGGCAACGACGAGTCCGCCGACCGTTGGCTGCGGATGATCGATTCGACCCATCAACTCATCGTCCCCACCCTCGCCGCACCCGAATCAGCCGAGTCCGCAGCCCTTCTTCTCGAGGCACTCCTTGAGCGTGACGAGCACTCGGCAGCTCTCGCTCGGGACGCGGTCGTGATCGTCACCGAGTCAGAACGGGGATCCGCCAGCCAGACCCGGCGCATCGCCGCAGCGTTCGAAGATCTCGTCCGCGCCGTCGCCGTAGTCCCCTTCGACTCGGCACTCAAGAGCGGGCCACTACGTTTCGACGCTCTCCGAACTGGAACGCAGCGCGCGTGGGTCGCCGCCGGCGCAGCAGTGGCCGCGGGACTGGAATAAGCGCAGCCGCCATGATCCGGGACGAGCTGTGGCCGAGGATACTGGCCACCGTCATCGCTGTCGCGGTGGTGGTGAACTTCCTTTTCGAGTTCGTCGCCGAATCGGTCACCTCACTGACCTGCGGGGCACGACCACACCCCTCTGGACCCTTTTCAGGCTTCTGGCTAGGCCTATCCGGCGACCATGCCGCCTTCCGCCTTGATGGGTGCGTCATACCCGTCGCTCCGATCAGGATCCTCGACGCCGTGGCGGTGGCCCTCGTCCTCGCGGCGGCGGTGGTCGGCACGGTGATGTGGGCCCGGTACCGGCAATCAGATGCTGCGTTCATGACAGAGCTGCGCCAACGTCCAGGCTTCGCCACCGCCTCCGAGGTGCAGAAGCATCTGTCGGCTCGAGCGGTCAAGCGTCGCGCACGGATCCTCCGTCCCGGACAGGCCAATGTGCAGCCAGGTGACGTCGGTTGGAGAGTCGGTCGCTCCCGCGGGATGGACGTCTACGTATCCATCGAGGACTCCGTCGCCCTCGAAGGACCTCCACGGTCGGGGAAGGGATACCGGGTGTTGATCTCGGCGATCTTGGACTGGGCCGGCCCGCTGATCACGACGTCAACGACGAACGATAACCTCACCGCCACCATCCGGATGCGGCAACGCCGCGGCGAAGTGTTCGTCTTCGACCCTCAACAGTTGTCCGGCATCCGCAACACCCTGCGGATTGATCCGATCGCCGGATGCGAAGACCCGCTCGTTGCAGTGCAGCGCGGGACCGCGATCGTCACCGGCACCGCCCTCGGGGCATCACTCAGCAATCAGGAGTGGGCGGCCGCATCGAGTACCGTCCTTGCCCGTCTGCTGCACGCCGCCGCGATCGGACAACGCAACGTCGCTGATCTCTACGAGTGGGGCTCGACCCCAGCTCTGGCGCGCGCGGCGGTGGACATCCTGCGGAGCGACGGTGCGGCTGGGTGGGGTGACGGGCTCGAAGCCGTCCTCGTCGGTGATGAGAAGCTGCTGTCGTCTACGTGGTTCGGGGTGCAGGCAGCAGTCGCCCCGCTGGCGATCCCGCAGATCCGCGACGCTCTCCAACCTGGTACCGCAGGTTCTCCTCTGGTGCCGAGCGAGTTCCTCACCGCGGAGAACACGCTCTATCTGCTGGGCTCCGGGTCTGGTGCGGGTGCGATGGGCGGGTTCCTGTCCGCGGTCCTGGATGACATCGTCGAGGTTGCCCGCCGCAAGGCTCTAGGTTCCGCCGGGGCTCGGCTCGGTGAACCGCTCGGGCTGATCCTGGATGAAATCGCCAACATGTTCCGCTGGGCGGCACTCCCCCGCGTCATGGCCGACGGCGGCGGGCGAGGTATCTGCACCTTCGTAGTCCTGCAGGCGTTGTCCCAAGCAGAGACGGCCTGGTCGCGTGCGGAAGCCGACACGATCTGGAGCGCGGCAACCGCGAAAGTGCTGCTCGGCGGTGCATCCCAGGTGAACCACCTTCGCGACGTCGAAGCCCTCCTCGGTTGGAGGGATCGCCGGCGCACCCAACGGTCTTGGGACTCTCGCCGCGACGGATTTCACACCGCCGAAATGCCCGAACGCCTGCCGCTGATGACGGCGGACGAGATCCGCCGACTGCCCCCGACCGCCGGTCTGCTCACCTACCGCAACCGACGCGGGGTGCTGCTGGACCTGTCCGGGTGGGATGAGCGCCGCGACGCCACTGACATCCGCACCAGCAAGAAGGTCACCGAGGACGAGCAGCGCATCCACTTCGACGAACGACTCCAACCGCGCCGACTGTCACCGGAGGACGAGCCGTGAGCAACGCCCGCAAGCGCCATGCGACCGCCCGGTACCGGGTCGGGTATCTGCGGTCGGCGGCCTGGTTCCGGCGGCGGGATCGCTGGTTCGCCGAACAGGAACGTCGCACAGGGATATTGCGCTGCGTAGTGTGCTGGCGGGCCGCATCCCGCCGAGATCTCGAGCTGCATCACCTCGACTACCGGCACGTGATCCGACTACGCCAAGGGTGGGCTGCGCGCGAACAGCACGAGGACCTCTGCGCCATACATCCCGGATGCCATGAGCTCGTGCACCGCATCCTCGATACCGACCTCGTGCTCCGCTCGTACCGCCGCCGCCTGGTCGCAACAGTCCGTGCGATCGAGATCGCCCGCGCCCATCTGACCGCGATGGTGAGAGCGCGGACGTGAAAGGCGAATACGACGACGGAGAGGACTGGGGGCCCGTCGAAGACCTCGTCGACGGACTCGGCCTAGACCCATTCGACCCCTTCGGCCGGCAAGGTGCCGGCGCTGCCACAGGATCCCGTCCCGTCCGCTGGCGCGACCTCGCACCCGAGAGCGCCGCAACCGAATGGGCTGTCCTCCGGGATTGGGTCGAATGGGTCACCACCCGGTTCGATGTCCCCGTCACGGTGATCCCAAACTGCTGGTGGCGCCACCCCGCCCTCGTCGAAGAGCTCTCCGCCCTCCACGTCGCCTGGCGCACCGCATACGACCCACAAGACAGCGGCCTCGGCCCGCTGATGTGGCTCGAACGCTGGCAC
>Ga0105239_10000213_pt1 | contig 85712 bp, 91 predicted proteins | sample KBSC44metaG_FD_92761 | JGI IMG/M metagenome (GOLD analysis project Ga0105239, IMG submission 92761) | Corn rhizosphere microbial communities from Kellogg Biological Station, Michigan, USA - KBS C4-4 metaG | ecosystem: Host-associated > Plants > Roots > Rhizosphere > Soil | place: Michigan, USA... | reverse complement strand
GGGGGGTTCCTGGTACACTTCCAAGTAGATACCAACAGGTCTGAATGCTTGTCTTTCGATGCCCGTAATCGTCTATCTATCAACAAGTCAAAGGCCTTGCTTCTAACCATGTTGAAGGTTAGCTTCAGGGTGCGGTACAATTAAGCCCGAGAATGTCGGTATTGATCAAACCGTGCATCTAGTACTCACACTCTATTGGTAATATGATGCTAATGTTCCACATAGCAAGAACTAATCGGCTGGCTCATAGAGACTTGAAAGCAGCTGTTGGATGGAGGCCCGGGTAGGAATTCATTAGGCATTTGAATAAGCGTGGATCCGAGGATAGGATTTTCTTCCCGGATCTCCTCGATTGTGCCAACGAATCATCTTCACACCCGTAAACTGAAGACTCCGGCGATCATGAGAAGATGTGAGAGTATTTTGACTCTCCGAAGAATGAAAATAATTCAAATGCCTATGAGCCACAGACTTTGGCGGTAGGAAATTATCTCGATCAAAGCAACTTTGCAACAACCGCATCTCATAGTATTTGCTAGTTGAAGCCTTCTTCCCGCGAATTGGCAAGACTACCACCATGATGGAAACTCGAGGCCTCCAGTCGAGATTGCTGTTCGCTTGTGCTCTGACTGTGATACTGGTATGATACACAATGCCTTTCTAAGCATCAGCAACTAAAGAATATCATTTAGGTGTGTGCATATATCATCGTGCTCGTCATCTATCGCTTGTATCTCCACCCCTTGGCAAAGTTTCCAGGGCCTAAGATCAATGCAATCTCTTCTGTAAGTGTCAGGTGCATTTTTTTGGTGAAAATCTCGTCTTACGGTGATTTTGAAGGTCCCAGCCATTCGGGCATTGCTTCGTGGCCGGCTTCCCATGGAGAACAAGCTTCTACATGATATGTACGGGAGTGCTGTGAGAGTTTCGCCTAATGAGTTGTCATTCAACACCGCTGCCGCGTGGAATGACATCTACGGCCATCGTCCAGGTCACAAAAACATGCATAAGAGCAGTATCCATGTTGGAGCCATTGATCCACTTCCGAACGCGAGTACATTGACGATGGCTGATGACGAGAACCATGCCAGGCAACGACGGGCATTGTCACACGCATTTAGTCAGCAGGCCTTGGCTGAGCAGGAAGACATCTTGCTGGTGTATGTTAATCTGTTCATCCGCAGACTCGGTGAAATGTGCGATAAGGGACAGTCCTTTAATCTAGTGAACTGGTACAACTTCACCACATTTGATATTATCGGGGACCTAGCTTTCGGAGAGCCCTTTGGATGTCTAGAGAAAGGTAAGCGCATGAAATACCGTACGGTAAGAGTTATCTTCTAAAGTGTAAGGTCTGCAGGTGAATTCCATGAGTGGGTTGCTCTGATTTATGAGACCGTCAAAGCTGGTGCAATGGAACAAGCAACTCGTCGCTTCGCCGAACCCGGCTCGACTATACAAAATCTTCTAGTGAATCTCATTCCTAATGAGAAGAGGCAGAAGCGACGGGACCATTTGGCATGGAGCCAGCACAAGGTTTTACGGTACACGCGTCTTCAAATCAATAATACCTGTGAGGATTCATTTGACGCTGACATACTTCTACTTCCAGACGCCTCGAAAATTCCAAACTACAGCACAAAGACTTTATATGGTATATCTTGGATCAACAGAAACGAGGGGTTATTTCGCAGAATGAAATTATTGTAAATGGTGCACTCTTTATGTAATACTCACCCGTCATCCCCAGTCCAAAACGGAAGCTAAAACATTTTCCAGCGTGGCAGGAAGTGAAACCACAGCAAACGAGTTGTCCGGATTGACTGCTCGTCTGTTAAAAAACCCTCGAGTTTATAAGAAGCTCACAGAAGAGATTCGCACGAACTTCAAGCATGAAAGTGAGCTGACGGATGAGAAACTGGCGAAGCTGCCATACTTGACAGCCTGCCTCTCCGAAGGCCTGAGGATTCACCCTCCCCTCCCAACTGCACTGATGAGGACAGTCCCTAAGGACGGTGATACCATTGACGGTCATTGGTAAGAATGCCTCTGGATACTCAAATTGCATTTTCACTATGGGGTTCTGATTCTGACGTACTCCACAGGGTTCCAGGCGGTACTCACGTCGGCGTGTGTGCATGGGCGGCTACGCATAGTTTCGATAATTTCAAGAATGCAGATGAATTTATACCGGAGCGCTGGATAGATGCAGAATATGATGATGATGAGAAGAAAGCAAGCCAGCCTTTTTCAACAGGCTCTCGGGGGTGCATTGGACGGCAGTAAGTCGTTTGAAGGGATGGGTCAATGGCTCATATGATACGGAGCTAACATGATGACAGTTTATCCTACATGGAGATGCGCCTAATCCTTGGGCGACTTCTATGGCACTTCGACCTTGTCTCTGCTGATGGATCCCCTCAATGGTCCCCTGAGGGAGAAATGAAGTACATGAAAGCTTATAACACCTGGGAGAAACCGGACTTAAACGTGATCTTGAAGAGAATTGAGAGATGAATCAGCGAGCATAAGCAAACCGAACATGAGGATGGCAGCGAGTCATAAAACAGCACACGATCATAAACGGTCACTTTGTTTGGATTTCTAAAAGCATTCTCAATGTCTCCAAATTGTAGCCGTTCCTTCTTCAATATACAATCCACCTTAGAACAGGACAAATAAAATACAGTTCCTCTAGCCCATGAGCATAATACTGCACGGAAGCAAGCGCTAAGACGTTGACTTAACGTGTCTTTTCCCCCTCCCAAAATGGAAGTAGACTGGACTGGCAAACTCAAGACACACAAGCCTACAATCCAGTATTGCCAGAAAGTCCGGTGTGAGTCAGTTGACTCCGACGACGACGATGAGAATGACGATGACGTCTGAGCCCGTAGCAGCACGGACCTGTTTGCCGAGCCCTAGTTTGATGTCAGGTGAAACCACTTGGTTGCACAATGCCGATTATTGCTGGCCCAAACGCTACAAATAGGCTATGCTTAGCCTGATAACTCCGGTGTCTTCTGTGCTCTTAGAGAACAGGGTCCACAGGGGGAGCTCCATTAGGAGGAAGAGAGAGCTATTCTGATTAGCTGCACGGGCTTGCTTGACCAATAGTTAAAAGGTTATATATCCAATCTGCGAATTTGATTGACTCCAGCGGTGGAGAATTCTGCACTACGGGAGCCATCGATTCAGCATCTAATTCAAGCAATAGATAATCTACTCATAGTTAGTGTCCACCAAGTAGATCGATCGATTGGCGGAGCCTGTTTTGACCTTGGTTGTGTATTCAACGTTTTAAAAGTATTTCCTTTCATAAAAGCAACACAGTACGGCCTTGACAGGTCCAAAGGCGGTTCGAGGTGCTCCTAAGCTCAACAACAACGCCATCAAAATCATGGCTGTTGAACATCCTGCGATCTCACGGATTCCCGCCACCTCCAAGGCCAAGATTTTCCCCTAAGGCGATTGATCTTATCACAAGAGTCCACGACCAGGTAGAGCAAGAATGCATACCGGCGGAGGGTCTGATGGGGCGCCAACTTGAAGGTCAAAGATGGACTGTACAGCCTCAAATGAAGGAACTTAGAAAGAAGGCGAAAGTAGCCGGCCTTTTCAACCTATTTCTTCCAAAAACATTCAAAGAGTCACCAGGGTTGACCAATCTTGAATATACTTGCTGTGCAGAGATCATTGGAAGATGCCTTTAGGCAGCTAGGTCAGTGTTTCCGCAACTATTCTTCCAGACTAATGCCCGTGGTAGGGGCTACGGCACTTCTCTTGATAGAATTTAATACTAATGAAGATGCGGCTATACAGACTATAAATTGCCAAACACTAGAAACGGGGAACATTGAGTTTTTGACTCAATACTATAACCCTAAACAAAAGAAGAAATGGCTCTAGCCTCGAATCGATAGTACTACTATGTCTGCGTATTCTATGACCGAACTAGATGTGGCTTCTTCCGATGCGACCAAGATAACGTATAGAATGCACCGTGAAGGCGATGAATATATCATCAACGGGCACAAGGTCTTTGGTGGCTCACTCATGAACAAAAAGCCTTTCGTTCTACATTGATGGTTTGCTCGGGCCCAGGAAATAAAATGCTTAAAGACGACACTCCATGGTTATTGTTCCAGCCAAGTCCCCTACTTAGGCTTCAACTTGTCAGGAACCTTACAACAATAGGCTACGATGCTACTCCCCGGGGCCACGCAGAGTGTCTATACACTAATGTTCGAGTTCCTGTGGAGAATTTAATCTTAGGAGAAGGGAGAGCAACTGAAATCGCGCAGGCGCGCCTCGGACCAGGGCGTATTCATTATTGGTGCATTGTATTCATTTCCTTCGTATAGATTCTGTAGTTGTAAAATTTCTCAGTTCTATATGTGCTTTAAGCTCCATTTGACATTCTACCTCTAAGTTTTATAGGTTGACTAGCTTAATACTATATCCAGAAGAATAATCTACGTGCTTATTTCAGTCTTGAATTGAGCACAATTTTAGCTGCCCCTTGCTAATTTTTCTTCGCGAAAGCATGCGTCTTATTGGACAATCCTGAGCGCGCCTACAAGATGGCTCTGACTAGAGCTAATAATCCCCGAAAGAAACCTCGGGGGAGTTTGATCGCAATATCGAACGCTTGGCGCAGACGCATGGAGGACTGTGTCTGACACAGGACACTTTTCATGCCTCATGCATAGACGTATGCCAGATATGTGAGACTAGCATACGGACCTGGCGCTACTCATCGGCATCAGGTTGGGCGAGAAGAGCTGAAGAAGGCGCCCGAGTTCCGGGACAGACACCATGGCTATTCGAGGAAGTCTCTCCAATTGATCGCGGAACTATTATCAACGCGGGAATAAGAAGTCTGATGTATCTTCCTCCTCCACCTACCAACACCGTGCATTTTAAGTGAATAGGGGCCATGGTCAAATGAGTGTTGATAAGTTTCCGATCGTGAAGGGAAGCTGTGCACTGTTGGGAGAAACTTAGGCGTCGTCCTGGTTCTATTGATAACTCTTCTGTGACTATAGGCAATAGCATAGATAGTGATAGTCATACTATTGACTTATATTGGGAAATCTCCAAATTAGTCAAAGATACTCGTGGGCGTCCATAAAGATCTCTGTGCAATGTCTTCTTATCGAGTGAGCACCAGAATGTGATTGATGCCCCGGTTCCATTGTAGGCAAAAGCCAAGCTTGGTCAGTGTGGGCTATTTTCCGGAAATGTATTATATACGCCCACAATAGCCGGGTGCTTGACAGCCTTTCACCGTTCATAGCCAAAAGTCAGTCAAGTCACAAGATTTAAAGTCTTGTCTAAAGTTGCAAGCTCCTTTTGATCCCGCATTATTGCAGGTTCCACCTTGCCGTTTACTGGCAAGAACAGCACAATCATGGACTCAGTATCAAAGGCAGCAGCTCACCATCTAGCAAAGAACCTAGCAATGGAGTTTGGTCCAAAACATATCACCTGCAATTGCATCGCCCCAGGGGTTTCCCCAGTAAATTGTCTAACGGCATAATTGGTAATATGGGCGGAGTGGACAACATGTAAGCCTCAAACCCTCTGGGGCGGATTGGTATGCCAGGATATCGCAGGAGCAATGCTCGACTTTTGTTCGATAGTTGACTCTTTCGTCAATGGAGGAGTTCTCCTACTGGATGGTGGCAACAACCTGCAGTCGGGGCTTTTCACAAAAGCATGACCACTCTACCACGAGATACTGACTGCTTATGGTTTCTGTGATGAAATTAGGTTTGACTCACGATAGCGAGCACGAGAGGGACCTGGAAACCAATAGATGCCCAGGCGATCGAGTTTGAAGGTTCCAAACCAAACGCATGTTTCACCACTTGCGCAAGTCATAGAGCCCAAAGGAGAGGCAACTCAGTCAATGGGGTTTACGACCCGAATGCCTGAGTGATTCGGGGGGATACCAATAGTAGCAACATGCACCACTGTTGGGCCTATGCTGGATGCGACTTTCCAGGAATCTGACCTTTACCATATGTAGGCGAGGCCATTACACGTAGCTGAATATGGATTGTTCATCATTAATTGACCCAATATTCGCTTTCATGCATATGTGCTTCTCTCTGTAAACCGCCACAGCAAACATAGCTGCTAAGATGTTAACAGGAAGTCGTGGAAACAAGGGTCGTAGGACTTGCTGAGAAGCCATCCTTAGCATAACTTTAACCATGCCTCACCTCAAACTTATACCTTATCCAATTGAATGGGCTGCGAGCATAGCTGTGAGGCGTGGGAATTTTCGAAATTCCGACCATCCTTGCACGTAGCAAAAGGCACTCGTACGGAATGAAGTAAGTAGTACACGTGGGCCGCACCAGGCCATTGGGTTCAGCGACAGTTAACTACACATGTAGGTCTTTGACTAGAGGATCTAAAGTGCCAGCCGGGACCCAGGAGAACCTGTACTTACGGAGTGTGCATCCAGCTTGCAATCCCAGGCTCGTACGCCGTAGCTCGGTACCGAGCGGCCGAAGGGTACGAGAGCTACTGGGTAACCTGCATGCGAGTGATTTCTGGGGATAGGCGACTTGTGCGCGTGACTACGGAGAGCTCCATGTCCTAAACCTCTGGGCCCTCGGCCTCTGTGATGCCTACTTACTCGTACTACTTGAGGTCTGTTCGCCTAGCTCGCCGCAACTAATCCATCAACATTGCGCCGCATCGGAGAAGCGTATGCGGGGAATATTGGATCAGCGGAAGACTGAGAAACCCCAGGCTATCGGGTACAGATAAAACTAAGCAACACAATGCACTAACGTGAAAACTGGTCCTCGGCCTCCACACTAACCCTCGGCATATGCTAGCCAATCTTCAGTGAGTTGTGGCCAGAGCTAAATTTCGTGCGTGGATATTCAATTCGTCCGAGACCCGTTAAACGATTCCTTTGCTTTGGCGGAGACGGTCGAATGCTGTCCACCAGGTAGTTCGCAGATCTGAGCTTTCAAGGAAACCTGCCTTCCGGATTTTGCTGAGGTCCAGTGTTCGATTGAAACATAGTTCTCTCATGATATGCTGCTGGTAGTGTCCCTTTCCAGCACTCAACTCGTCCAGGATCAAGTTCTTCTTTAAACCATGATCGTTAACAAGTTTATCCCATGTTGAGAGGTGTGACTTCAGGTAATACATTGGCTGTGTGCTGCCTTCAACAGGTGGTGTTCCTATAAGATCAAACCATTCGCAAATAATGGGCCAACGCTCAGACCATGATGCTGGACTGTCATGATCTGCGATGTTAAAAGACTCCCCACTAGTCTTATCCGGATTCAATGAAGCCCAAATGCTGAATTTAGCCACGATATCCTGAGAGCTGTCGTTCGAGAGGGTGTTCCATGCCTCCCACGAACCTGGGAAAGGGCATTTTTGGCCTCTGCCCTCAACCCTTGCAAATAGGCTGAGGTAGACGGCAATGGTCTGTGCAAGACAATATGTATTGCTATTTGGAACGTAGCCAGGCTACCTCTAGGCGTAAGTATACCATGTTGTAGAGCCTGAGCGGGCATGATCAAAATAGACTTACAATGACATCGGGCCGAATATCGCACCAGGTCCACTTGCGCCCTTGCGAAAGTGATGTTAAACGGTCAAGCAGATAGTAATAGAACATTTGGGACGCATAAGGTTCTGGGATTCGAGGTAGTGTTTCTTTGAGGGGAAGATTGCCAGAGAAAGGGAACAGCTCTTTGCCCAGATGAACACCGTAAGCCTTTGAAACAGTCAGATGTCGTTTTCGTAGAAGAAATTTCGTCATACCACCCACCTTTGTCCCACTGGGAAGAACAACGAATGCCAGCTGTTCTGACAGTCTATCGATTGCAGTTATAGTCCTCTCCAACATCCTTGTGTTCACAGTGCTTTCGACATTAGGATCAGTCGAATGGCGGTAAGCTAGAGTGTCTGGTCAGTTGTGATCGCGATTCACTATATTTGCGAACGTACCATAGAAATAAACGTCTGTAACATCCTCTATATCCCTGATTTTGCGTTTCATGCTCTCTTGAAGGTCTTGCTGGCTTCCACTTATCAAATCCAAACCGCTCACAAGTCTTAGGTTCTCATTGTCGGGCCAGAGAGTGTCCTGGCGAGAAAGTGGCCGATTTGTAACAGCTGTGACTTTGGAGAAAACGCCGTTCTGAGGATAACCACGCAGGAGCTGATTAACGATTGCCCAGCCACTGATTCCAGACGCACCCATGACAAGGGCATGCCGTCCTTTGTGAGCGGCCATACTTCCGTCCGTTATGCCTTGGTACAAGCACCAGCATAAAGCAAAGAGTGTCACTGAGAGTCAACCATCATGCTAGGAACTCTTAGGAAGAAGTGACAGTAATATGCAGTGGGTTGTTTGTCCTCGATATGGCTTTCGGAGCGCTCCGGCCGAGGAGCAAAGGTGTGGAGACGACACGGCAGGCTACCGACAGGCTGTGGAAATGTTTTGCAGGCGATGGTCGTTCATCTTACAGCAGCGAACAGTCTGGGCCAAAGATTGCGTCTGCTGAATGCGCGCTACTTGAGAGTGGTACTTAACTTGTGTTGCGAAGCCGCCTTGACCTGAGTAGGCTTTCTAGCCGTATTTGTCTGCCTTAGAATCACTATTTGTGCCTAAACGTGGCGTTCTAGAACGTGAGTTGAGTTTAAAAAATGGTTTACCCTTCAACAAATCTACCTTCCATGAGCCATCAGCTACACTACATAGTCTCTTTGTTTATCTATACCATCAACCAGGCCCATGTACCATGTAATGTCCTTACCGTTGACATCTCTCTGTGTGAATCCGTTCCCTAACCAATTCCAACGATTCCCGCTCTGATAGGTGATATTGAAGTCTTCCGGCCGGGGTGCGGATATAAGTTCCATGCTGCAGACACAGTAAGTACAAATGCGATCGTGTAGTTATGGGTAATACCTACTATTGCGTCCTTGTGCCACAATATAGCATAACCTTCCCGTCCATTTTGCCCCCTTTCATCTAGTACACATGCGGTGTCAGTCTGGAAGCCGAAATTTTCATCCGCAAGACCAAGGAGGCCAAAGTTGCGGCTGTGTCTACAAGTGTCAGTGGAAAAGACTTACCCAGCTGCGACATTTCTCGCTCCACACCGTGCGTTGATGCCAGATATCAGCATGTTTCCCGTACTCATCCACAACCTCTCTTTTCGGAGCAAAACTCTTCAATCTCTCAACCTGCATCTTCTCGATCCATTGGATGTGATACCGTGACATGCATTCGATCATAGGAAGAACACTCCCTTGACCTATCACCGATTGTGTGTCAGTATTCATCTTTTGACGTTTTATCGACGATGTTTAAGATTCATCTAACTTATACCATAGTGATAGGGCGATCTTAAATATCCCTAGACTAGTTTCGGAGGGGGATTTTAAGATATAAGCTTACCGGTTGGACCATATGGACCGTAGAATGTTAAGTAGTTCGGAACCTCAGGAGCGGCGACTCCGAAGTAACCCAGAGGCTTCTCTAAATAAATATCTTGCAAGTTCTTCCCACGCGAGATAATCGGGAAACGAGGAACCCATGTAGTGTCGAACCCAGTGGCGAAGATTAATGCATCCACTTCTTGTTCGTTGCCGTTGGGGTCCTTAAATCCCTTTTCCGTTATCTCGGTCAGAGCCTCAGCAAGGTAGATATTGACATTTTCGGCAATCAAAGCCTCAAGGTAGCCGTTCCCAGGCCTAAGAATGATGGGTCAGTCTATATGATTCGTTAAGCTTTTGCATTGTAGGGGGGAATTACGTCGGTCTTCGGCAACCAACGGAGAAGGTCTTTGGTATCAACGTATCTATCAAGTCAGGCCGTGATGCCAGCCTACGTCTCATGTCGTCCAATGCAAACTGGAGCCTCAGATTAGTAGCTAGTAGATGAATGAACTGGCCTTCTCACCTCGTTCGCGGCATTCAAAGCGGGGGTGTTTCTATGAACGAGCATGAAATCGCTCATCTCATATTCAATGGCTTTTCGATACTTCAGGTACCATTCTGGGTCGTCCGCGAATCGTTTCCGCATTTCTTCAGGATCTAAACGAGAAGTGTCAGTAAACTTTGTCCTACTCACAATTGCGCCGCTTTGTCACATACACACAAAGTTTCCACCGTCGGGTCCTGCATGCGCCTGGGCGTAGCCGGCAGTCATCCAAGTAGGAGTTCGAATCCATGTATATAACTTCTCAACGTGTGGTTGGAGGTTGGTAATCAATTGAATTCCGCTGGAGCCAGTCCCGACTACTGCGACACGCTTATTTTTCAAGTCGATACCTGCAGGATACTCGGCAGTATGAGCCATAATCCCTTTGTATTGTTCGATGCCTTTAATTTCAGGCCACTTCCAGTAACTAGGGGGCCAAAGTTAGAAAGCTTTTGGAATTTGAATTGGCGAAACTTCTCACTTCAATATGCCCCCAGCATTAATGAAGATATCGCACTCGTCCCGGAAGGAACGGTTGTCCACCAGATCTGTGACATCTATATTCCATTTCCCTTTGTCGTCGTCCCATTCAGCCTTGTCGATGCGGTGTCGGAGCTTGAAATACTTCCGCAACTCATATTTATGGGTGATGTCAATAAAATACTGCAAGATCTCTGGAGCCTGTTCCAATTTATTAACCTATGTTAAACCATAGTAAACACGATTAAAGTGCTCGAGTATACTATACCTCAGAGTAGTATTTCGACCAGACCTTTGGCTCCCAAGTATATTGATATGTCACGCTGGGAATGTCGCACGCGCAGCCACTTTGAGAACTGTCAGCTAGGTCTTTATCTAGAATTGCCGTGAGGAATGATTGATGGGTTGATAAGTAGGCAACTAACGGATACACATTCTCCACCCAAGTTCCTCCAACCTCGTAGTTCTTATCATAGATAGTCAGCTCGATGTTTTCCAGTCGATCTTGGGCAAATTTGGCGAAGTTAATTCCCGCTGCTCCCGCACCAACTGCAATCACACGCAGCGGCCTTTTCAGACCAGAAGGGGTTTCGTCTATGCTATATCCGGAAGGTGAAGTGTTATCCCAGCCATATAGGGCTGCCCGGTCTTTTGAAGGAGGATCAAAGTCATAAATGATGGCTGGATTTGAGATTGATGGTTGCTGTATGGAACCCATAGTAACAAGATCTGCTGAGCCCGGAGAGCGACTAAGTATTGCAATGAAAAACGGGGAGTGGAAAAAGATTCTTCGTCTATCTTGAGAGAAAATAAATGAGGCCAAGCTCTTGTTTCTTTAGATAAGGACGGGAGCGCCTAATACAGCAAAGCTGACATCGGTTCTGGACTGCAGTGGCCCTCTATAGCGGCGAAGTTAATACTCGCAGGCACTGTGTGGTTGCGTTGTGGATGGCTATGCCCAGGAATTATCGGCCATAGTGTCCGGAGACGAGGGCCAGTTGTGCCTATGCAATCGGCTATCAGGGGCCTGCGATCAATCATCACTCCACTAATTTACTCCTTGCCTGATCTCAGTGCATGCAAATGGCGGCTCTATTTCCTGGAAAGCACAAGGGCTTGACTTGGTGTTCCTCATCTCGTCGATTGGAAAGCTTGTAATAACGAATCTCTGAGAAGACAATCTCAACATGTGTTCATCAGCGGCTCCTAATCTTCCCAAATTCTCGGATCTTCCTTTGAAGCCGTCAGATCCACCTCACTCAGCTTGGGGCATCTGGGGAGACGATGACCAGCTTGGGTGTTTAAATCACCTAACTCCTGGAGCGATACTTGACGCTGCTCGTGAGATCCAGACAGGAGAGACTGTCGGCCTCAGTTGGGAATTGAATCAGATGCGGATTCCACCGTGGTATAGGATCAAGTTAGAGCACAAGATGATTAGTCTTGCTGATTGTATCAACGTATGTTAGAGCCCTTTGTCTAATTGCAAAGCTAATATAATAGTATTCAATAGGATGATGAGTTGAAATTCAATACGCAAACTGGCTCCCAATGGGACGGATTCCGCCACTGGTGCTTTCCTGATGGTCGATTCTATAACGGAGTAACTCAGACTGAAGTTAGATCCGGAAAATCATCACGTCTAGGAATTCATGGTAGCTCTTCAATCCCTTATACACCGGATGTGGTTTGCTGAGCTATTTACTAGAATGGACCAAAAAGGGAATTGTAGGAAGGGGAGTATTGATCGACTATCTTTCGTATGCAACGGCCCATGGAATCCAGTTTGACCCATGGTCCTTCCATAAAATCCCACTTTCAACAATCCAGCAAATTGCCAGAGAGAAGAATATTGACTTTCGGCCAGGGGATATTTTATTTCTCAGGACGGGTTTGTACTAAATTTCTGATAAATAGGCAGTCATACTGTTGCTGATTTTCATGTGCTCTCAATCTAAATAGGCTATATTCAACGGTACGAAAATCAATCAGACGAAGAGATCAAACGAGCTATGAACACGCCTGAAACGCGATACCCAGGCATTGAAGGTTCACTAGAAGCTTTGGAATGGCTTTGGGATACTCGATTTGCGGCTGTGGCAGGGGATTGTCCCGGTTTTGAAGCCTGGTGTAAGTGAATTCCCCTCAAGAGGCTTTTTACCAGCCCTGAAAGACACAGACACTGACGCAGTGGATAGGTGGAGGTTCCGGAGAAGTAGGTGAATCTGCTGGAGACCAGTTCTTCCGGATGCATGAAACCCTCTTATCCGGCTTTGGGATGCCAATCGGAGAGCTCTTCGATCTAGAGCAATTGTCCAGAACCTGCGAAAAGCAATCGCGATGGACCTTCTTCGTGACTAGTCAGCCATTAAAAGTGGTTGGGGGTGTCGGGAGCCCTCCAAATGCGATCGCAATTTTCTGAATGTAATCCGGCATTACTAAGGAGCATAGATCAGTAGATTCTGGAAATAGCTCTGCAATGGTGTCCCATTTGCAACCTCGTGGGCGAGCTTTCCACTGAACCAAAACTATCCTGTGGTGTGGGGTTGGCATACCTAGTATTGAATGGGGATATAAAACATTAAAATCTCGGTTTACCTGAGTAGTGAAAGACTTTGAGAGATGCGTCTTGCCGGTGGGTAAATTAGCCTGTTGGATGTTTGCTTGTACCTTGCACCCGGAACAAGGAGATGTAAGTGAACCTAGACCCACCCATTATAATACCAGCCCAGAGATGGTTACTTTGAACAGCTCGATTTCCTAATTGCCATCGTTGAAAAACACTTTACATCTCTTCTTCTGATCCGTGCCCTCCCAGTATTCAAAATCACAACAGCTCAATGTCTTCATTACTGGGCAAAGTTATAACTATATTGGCGCCGCCACCGCAAAGCTACTCGCCTCACGAGGGAACTGCTTGCGCTTTCCGACATCAACAAAGCTAGTTTAGACCAAGTGACCCATGGAATCAGAGCCGCAGGTAACACATCTGTCACTTCAACTACTATAGATGTTTGAGATCGGATGCAGGTGAAGGATTGGATAAAATCGACTACGGAAAAATGAGGTCTCCTTGATGGTGCCGTCAATGTTGCAGGCATCGCTGGAAAGGTTCAAAATATCTGCAACATCTGGGAAACAAGCACGGAAGACTACGACTTCACATCAACGATATCAACGCAAAAGGTCTATTCCATGGACTAGCCGAATAACTAGCACCTGATATGAGCAGGGATGGATCCGGCATCGTCAGTGTGGCAGGTGTCTTTGAATGGAAGGGGCTTCAGAGGTCTTCAGCCTACTGTGGGAGCAAACACGCTGCAGTTGGTCTGATAAAGACAGCAGCTATAGAGGCTGGACCCATGGGTATCCGCGTCAATGCTGTGACTCCGTATGTATTGGTCTCTCTCAATCTTTGATATACAGACTGACATTTTCAAGTGGCATCATTGAAAACGCCCATGCTAACTAGATCTGTGGAGACGAACGACGCCAAAGGTCACGGATTATTCACCCCCATTGCCCGGTATGGCAAGCCCGAAGAAGTTGGTAGCACGCTTGCATTCCTCCTTAGTGACGAGAGTGTATTTATCAGTGGTGCTATATTCACTGTTGATGGAGGGTGGACTTCTTGGGTCAGAATTCCTCCAAGGCAACAGACTAGGGTATTTTTCAGACCTCGCATCCTATCAACGAACAGGTACACGTGCCAAATAGGAGACCTGCACTTCGCAATAATTGTACCTAATCAACGGGCATTGCAGAGGCTAAAGGTTATCCGACGAGAGCTCAAGCCCCTCACTCCTAAGGCCTTGGGGTCGTCCTTCGATGCGGCATGCCATTAGGGTGGAATTAGCGGGGGGATAAAGTACCCAAATGCAGTGGCCGGGCTGTGAAATGCAGGGTTACTGGGAATGTCTTGGGCGCCTCGCCCTGTCAGGACTCAGTTCCAACCTCCTGATCGGATATATTCTTCCTGCTGCCGAAAGCTCCTTGAAGGGTGGGGGTTTCCAAGGGGCGTAGAAACTTGGATGCGTCAACCCGATATTTATCCCATTTTATGCAAACTGGAAGCATGGATTCCACGGTACTTTGAGGTATGTTCCGATATATTCCTTCTTTCGCTCGTAGATTCCGGCGAATACCTTCTATCGCTCCGAAATTGGCGCATTTTAGGTTTGACGGACTCCTTAGACTTGCTCATGAACACCGAGCCATGTAGGAGCAATGGTTGGCACAATCCACATTCAAAAATTCCCCGCTTTGGGGCAATCGGGGCAATCGGGCCGCCTAAGGGGGCCTCTAGAAAGGTTGGATCTTCCCCTGACAATGCACCCACCTTTCCCGAGTAGAAGCACATACAATCTCTGGTTGAAGCATTGGCAGAGTAACAAAGGATGCTGCCAAAACCACTGAGTAGTTGATGACCATTCGAAGGATTCAATGAACGAGCGGCACGAGTCTCTTGTGCCAGCGCTAGTTCCGTAGCTTCGGCCTGGGGTCTTCTCTGATCTCCTTCACAACATCTTACTCTGTGGCGTCTTGTACCGCTTACTCGTAGCGAGCTCGGCTAAAACCAAGTCCGAGACGCTGCCTCGAAAACTCTCTCGGTGTCTCCCCATCTCCCCCGCCTTTTGAATGTTCAAGTGAGTGTGGGGTGGGCGTTGGCCTGTCTAGCTTCATTTGACAAGCTACGAGTACTGGGGGGCTGATGAAGGCGGAGTGTCACAGGCCTTCGCCGGATGCTAAAAGGTTCATTAGACCATGGCACTTTTCACTCGAACAGTTCTTTGACTTACATCCATAGTGTGCCACCTGTTCTTCATCGCTGTTCAGCACGCCCCTTTTGAGACATCTCAACATGGCAGACGAAACCATGTCGTCCGCTGCAGCTCCAATAGCTGAAACTCCTGAAACTCCTGAAAAACAGAGAAAGACCACAGGCACCGCAAGACATCGCTGTCGAACTTCGGTAGCCTGTGCTGCGTGTAGAGCTAGAAGGAGCCGAGTAGGTATATTCTCACCCAAGCTGGCCTTTAGGAGATGACTAAAACAAGTTTCTAGTGTGTTATCCAAAAAGGCCAAACTGCGTGTGACTACTGTCGAGCGAGCGCTATCGAATGCATCGTTCAGGATGATAAGAGGAGAAGGTGGGTAGCATTCATTCTTGGGACCTGCCGCTTGAAAGTTGAACTCGTGCTGAATATTCTAGCTAGGCCCGTGGTGAAAGCCCATATGGAGTCACTATCTGAGCGTATGAGGACACTGGAAGACTTCTTGTTGAAACAAGGACTTCAGCTCCCTGGAGAGAGCTCCACCGGACACGGACTCCCACAGCCCCAAGAGAATTCCCAGCCAAAGAATGGAATACAGGACTCACCTGCATTAGAAGACGACATGATTGAGGTCCTAAATCCAATCAATGCCCAGCTTCAGACCGAGGAAGACCACGAACACGGTCTAGCGGATGTCTCTGACAGCTCAAAGCAACCACTGGTTCAATCAACACCATCGAGCGCCAGTCCCCAATCCACTACCTCAAGCCAGAGCATCCTCAACCACATCCTCTCTACACATGGGCATTGGAGCTACGATGAAAATTCAGGCAGGTTGCGCTATTTTGGACCCACGACAAACTTTCATATTTACTCTGGCGCCAAAAATTTTCCATATATTTTGGATTCGCGTGGGCAGGAAAGGCACGGACTATCGATTCTTGAGGACATTAGCCCGGCTACAAAGGAATATCTAATGGATTTATATTGGACCTACTATAATACTGTTCTCCATGTGGTCCATATGGAGGCTTTCCTCGATGACCAGAGAGAAGGACGACATACACATTACAGCGCTCTTCTACACATCTGCATTCTCGCGATGGGGATCCGTTTCGCTGATCCTACCCGACCAGATATTAATGGTCTCTTGCTGGGTACCGGAAGGGAAAGTCGATTACAAATTGAGGCCAAGCGTCTCCTCGAGTATGAGCTTCAGATTCCTGGTGGCCTTCCAAGCGTCCAGGCGCTGCTGATTCTGGGTGATTTGGAGTGCGCTGTGGGCAGAGATAATACAGGGTGGATGTATGTTGGTAAGGGAAATTGCCTGATTTGATAGACTGACCTCGTACTAAAGTGTATCACAACTAGGGCTGGCTTGTAGGCTTGCCATTGACTTGGGGCTAAATCTGGATTGCACTAAAATAGAGCTACCACAGCGGACAAGAAAAGTCCGTTACATGGTATTATGGGCGTGCATCATATATGATCGGTAGGTCATTGTATTAGGCAATCGCTCCTCCATTAAATCTAACATCCCATCTACCATTTAGGTACTGGGCGCTCTTCTTAGGACGACCTACTATGATAAAGGCATCTGATATCGTATTAGACCAACTTTCCAAGAGTTTTTTGGGAATGGCGACCGAATTTGGTACCCTAGAGGGTAAAATCTACCGCGCTCTTCTTGAGCTCATGACTCTTGCTGGGAAGATGAGTGAAATCCAGGAGGTCGGTGCGACTCGGCTTGATCTAAAGGCCTACCTTACTATGGCAGCTCTAGACCGAGAGCTAAATCAGTGGTACTCACAACTACCACAGCAACTACGATGGAGATCGAGTAATATCTCAACGGCACCAGCGAGCTTTTTCCTTCTTCAGTAAGTTCCTACAATCCCATGAGGAGCTTGTGTCTAAGGTCCTGGCCCTAACCATTTCCTTTAGTCAGCAGTTTTATTGCATCCTAATTCTTCTTCATCGACCATTTGCTCAATTCCACAGCACCGAGTCCAATAATCACTCAAATCATACCATAGATGATTATCCACCATACCCAGAAGCCAATCAACTTGCTTTTCTGTCGCGCAAGGTGTGCCTGAGTAACGCAATACGTGTGGCGAAGATTTTCAAATATCATCATATCCGCTTTCAAGGTAGTCAAATGTTCATCACAGGTCTAGACCATGCTGGAACAGCGGCCACTGCGCTTATTGCTGGTATAGCAAATATCGTAGACCGCAACGAGCGAACCGCTCTTCTGCGCTACCTTCGGTGGATAGCTGATGCATTGAAGGGGATGAGCTCCGCATACCGTGCGGCTGAGAGAATGACCAGTGTTCTAGAAAGCATCTTTGAAGACCCCGATTGGTCGCAAGTGCCAGTCGCTAGGGAACTCGATGCACCAAAGGAGCTGACAGGGGATAGAAGCATGCCAGCGGCTTCAAGAGAGCGGCCGAAAAGACCGTGGTCTCCGACGCAAACTGAAAATGTGCCCGGACTGGTCCCTAGATCAGGTGAAGGCGCCATGTCTAATAACTACGGGTCCGATGAGATGAACAGCCATCCGAGCAAATACCTAAGATCTGCGTCTGGGAATCCAGCCGCTGGATTTGGTATTGACGCGATCTTGGCTGGAGGTGAAAACGACTCAGCGGCGGGATCTTTCAGGCGATGGTTCAACGAATCTGACGGCCTCAATATCCTTGATCCACTCTTCCTTGAACAAGATTTCACCAATTTGGCTGGTTATGATATGGATGCACCTGGTCTCGCAGCCGGCTTGGTAGGCATAGAAAGGATGGATGAATCACTCAGCCAGTTCGCAAGTCATGCTGCGCAAATCTCACACAACAGCATCATCAATAGCATGTCCAAGGATCCGTTGACAGCTACGTCTCCCCATGCCAGGGATGTTGTAGGTCGATCACCGACGCAGTTAGTCGATGGGGGAATCGGGATGGGGTGGCCAGGACAACCTCAAAACTCGTTGTTCTCATCCTTCGATGAACAAATGCCTAGGTCGCGCTTCAAAACGCCGACGCAGGAGACCTGGAATCTTTTCAACAAATTTTAATGAGAATACGCGGTGCACTCTAGTTATGCCTTTCAGTCAATGTACCTTCATCCTTGTTTTCTAGTACTCTCCACCTCCTTTTCTGGATTGCCTACCCTGAGCGGGGCTATGTCCGAATTATAGCACAACCATGAAAAATGAAAATTGGAGATTGATTCAATCATTTCTTACCATCCCGGTGACTACAGCGATTATATAGAGCGTTCTGGTCTCGATCATGGAATCAGTCATCCTGAAGGAATAAAGTGGGAACCTGGTTACGCTGATCTGTATCGCCTAAAGCGGATGGAATTAGTCAGCACCTCCTGGAGTACACTCTGCTCTTCCGTCGTGCCTACAACGAATCCGCGGCCCGGTTTACAGACCAGGAGCTGCGTCTATCGAGTTCAGCTCTCCGGGGGTGTCCATTTGGCCAAATACCCCTGGCCTGCCTTCTCGCCGGGTAAAGGGTGCTGATTGTACTCGGGCTACATCAAATCATCAACAGACGCGCCATTGCCCGATGGTACTAAGGTTCAGGGAGTATTGACAGGTTTGAAAGGCAATACTCATCCTCCAGCCTTTGCCGAGGCACGCAGACCTATCTACGGATATATAATACCTGTCAAGAATGAAGTTGCAACCTTCTTTACGGCTTTTTTGCTTTCAAGGGAAAACAACTACGATGCCTTTAGATCAAGTATCACACGACTTTACATTGAAGCGGCTGTCCAACCAGGCGGAGGCAAACCGACAAACGGATTACCGCATTACGTTCTTTTCGAATAAATCTCCGATTATTAGTGATGAGGAATTTCATATGATCAAAATATTCTGCAATTTCATTCTGAGCCAGATATTTGTAATCCCACTCCCAATTGTCGTGTACTCCCAGGATATTTAATTGGTAGGGGGGAAATTCTGAGTCAACCCTTGCTCCAGGATAGCAATTCCAATAACCGAAGTTTGAGCCGGCTTCAAAAGCTTTGACTTTGAGGCCAGCTTTACGAAACCTATAAAGTGATGCTATATCACTAAACCCGGCACCGACAATCACAGCATCTAGGTGGATTTCGGTTTTAGATTGGCTTTGTGTGGACATTTCAAGAAGTTTGTAATATTGGGTTTATGGTTGTCGATGGTTTGCCCTTGGTTGCCTCGCCGAGGTTTGCATTAACTCAGGAAAGAGTTGAGTCAAATATAGCTGAGTCAGTACAAGTCTATCCAATGTTGCCAGATGCAACGTTCTTTAGTTTGTACAGCAGATTATTCCTCTACTACCCAATTTCTGGAGGTATCGGTTATTGCGCCTCTGGGAATAAGGTTTTTTTTGGCTGATCGACCATTTAACCCAACCACCAAGAAGCAGGCGGAGAGAGGATATCCATTAGTGGAACTTGACCGACAGCATCGCCGAGAATCCAGCCCGTTGATCACTGCCCAACGTACTACCACAAATGTGCAACTCCACAATGAGCCTTTAACACCACCTAAAGGATCTGAGGTCACATATCTCTATAACACGGTCGTCAAGATCGCCCATCATTCCTAATCTTCTTTTGCATATACTCCCCTACTCAAAAGCAGTGCAAAGCTAAATTCAATTCAATGGCTTCCTTGCAGGATAATTCTATACTTCTCACGGGAGGGGTATGAGGGATAGGGCTCGAGACGGCTAAGATTCTCATGTCAAAGGGGGCCAATCTGGTAATTGAAGTCTTCAGTCAAGAAGCATTGGACCGAGTTTCGGACGAAATTAGACAGGCAGAGACCGGGAAAGTGATACTTCAATACATTGACATTAGAGATCGCTCTAAAGTCCAGCTACTTGTTGACACTGCAATTAGAGAATTTGGGAGACTCGGCGGCTGTGCGAATGTTTCCGGGATTAGTGGATAGGGCTTGGGAACTACATATATCTGGGATCTTGAAGATGATGAAGATCAGAACATCATGAAGATGAGCGCAAAAGGGGTCTTCAATTGCGTGGCTGAACAATTACGAACTGGGTGTCCTGGATCAAGGAGCGAGTATTGTCAATGCCGCAAGCATCCTCAATCTGCGAGGCCGGATTCGATGTTCGGCCTATGTCGCTAGCAAGCATGCAGTGCAAGGTCTGACAAAGGCAGCCGCTATTGATGCCGCAGCAAGGGAGATTCGAGTGAACAGTGTGGCACCGTTGAGTCAACTCTCCCAGCTTGCAGAAGCTCACGAATGCTAACTTAAATGTCGCAGTGGCAATGTTGGGACCCCGATGCTGTATGACCAACTGGAGAAGAAATTTGGGAGCGACAAGGCCAAATGGCCAAACCCTCAAACTCCCTTTGCTCGTTATGGCAAACCCTGAGTGGTTGGCATACTAATAGCCTTTTGGCTAAGCCCCGAAGCTAGCTTCGTAACAGGGTCGACTTATACAGTAGATGGTAGATGGAGTTGCTCTTAGGTAGCAAGGCTACACCTTGTTATTCCAAAAATTTATCAGATTTATGTATTGCTCTTGTCATTGAAGCTGATCTAATATCCGATTGGATACAAGTTTCATAAATATCTCAAGTCCAAGACTTTCCAACTATGGCGTAGATAACAGTAAGATATAAGCCAAAGTGTTTAGGACGAAGCGAGGACTTCTTCACCAATCAGTATAGTGGCTGTACAGTCAGTGAAATTGGGAGTGTCCTCCATTAGAACCTGGCCTTTCGCCGCCATAGCCTCCCCAAATGCTTTGAGGCTCTCAAACTCAAGGTGCACAACCGCACGATATGGTGTGGGCGTTGAAGGATCCGCTGTCCCTGATATGGACCTCACAGAATAACCTATCAGAGATGTTAGGAAAGATATGTACTTCTGGGCGCCTACCAATCGCCGAGGTGTTGTTGGATATTTTGGAATACATGCCTAAGAGCCCCAGAGGCTTGAACGTTTTGGCAACCAAATCCATATGTTTTGTTGTGTAATACTCCAAATCAAATTTAGTGCCCTCGGTATTAGGATAAAGTATCGTGATGGAGGCAGGCATGTTTATGATCAATGGACGTTGACGAATGAGAAAATGATGCACCTGTACATACACACAATTCTAGTACTTAAAAAAGGCTGTCTTGACTCTGGGGGAAGTCATTGCAAAAGCTGTGAAAGTAAATGTTTTAACGCAACAATATGCCTTGATGGTGGGGTCTCCTGAGCGGCAGAGAGTATCGAAACTGGCTAAATATTTCCGGGAGCCTTCCTCCTAATCCAGTCCCTCTTCCAAAACGCTCTTCCCAAGAACTCATCTCAGATCAAACAGCCATAACCTCCAATCCTAGATCGGGACATATGATTTAACTAAATAATAGCTGTTATTGAGAATCCATCTAGGTATGCCACCGTCTGTCTCACACCAACGATCCACACCCCCTGTTCGTGATTGGCCTAGCTCTTCTGCCGAGAGGCAACGCAGATGAACGGCATTCGCGTAGCTTCAGGCCAAGATTCAGATCTAAAAATCATGTGGAGGGCCCATTCTCGAACGATCCCCTTATTTAATTAATATGTCTTCCAAGCTGGGTGCGCCACCTGCTCTTGCTAAGGCTGAAAACGCAGCAACCGAGATTTAATAATAATTACTTATACAATCTTCTTTAGCCAGACCGTAGTCGTACGACACCTTCATTACTATTGGGAATCTAGCCACTTTATGTAAGTCATTTAATTATCTCAATCATCTTACCCTCTTCCTCCACATGACTGTGGCATCATCCGTGCTGATGGAACGGTTCGACCCAGGGTTGGAAGTGCTTTTAATTTTCCACCCACAGCCGGCTCGCCATCGTGTAAATGAAGTCCGGAGCTCCTTCACCACGGAAGACGAAATTACCCTCGTGTCTGTCAATGGCTTGAAATATATGCTGGCGGCTCTCGACGAAGGCCTTCGAATGTACCCGCCCGTCCCCATTGGGTTGCCTCGCCGAGTATTTCCTCAGTCTGGCGAAACTATCGCCGGCAAGTTTGATCCACGCAATATAAGTTCTAGAAACAACTACAGCAATCAATCCCCTTACAGATGCTCCACGCAGACAATGAATAACTTACTGATAGACTATCGTCTCTGTGAATCGATGGGCTACCTATCGATCAGCCTAGAATTTCTCTTAGCTAGATGCCTTCATACCGGAGCACTGGTTCGACGATTCCAAGTTTTCGAGCGACAATAAACGAGCGTTCCAACCTTTTTCAACAGGCCCCCGCAAGCTGCACTTCCCGGCACACAATTTCACAAGTAATTGTCGGTATGCCAATGGTGAATTTATGAATTTCACACACTATTATGCTCCCGGTGCCGACATACCCCCTCGTGATCTTGTCGTTGTTCAATCTCCCCACCCCAGTTTTCTGGGGACCTTGATCATGGTCGCGGAGCTGTTCATTTGCTGAGAAGGCCCTACAGATCTAGGTGGTTGTAGTGAACATGGCTTGATATATGCGATCAACATACGACGCAAAACTCACATCTCATAGTTAGAGTCTCTCTTGATGTAATTCCTAGATCCACAGCCACACCACGCAATGCAGAATGTTAAACATATTTCTCGAAACGAACAAGATACTGAAGACCAGGCAAAGCAAGGAGATAATCCCTCGATCTCTAATTATTGATGATACATAGCAAGTCTACATTGTTGTAATGTTTCCCTCTCAGAGTTCAAGGCCCCGCACCCCTTTCGCCCGGAAAGCTTCTGCCATACCAAATCCAATGTCTATGGAGTAGTATAATTACTTCGGATTAAGCCTCCAGCCAATTCAAGTCTTTGCATGGCGCCAGGAAAGGATCGTCTGAGTGATAGCCCCCTGAGTCTAGGAAAAACTCATCAGGAGAATCCAGATCAAGACCGTACCCAAGTAATACTTGTTGTGAATTAGGGGTTGTTCCTTCTGTGGATGATTGCACCTCTGGAGTGCTTGCTGAGTCTTCGATCATCAACCCCTTGACGCGATTGGGTTCATCTGCGCTACATATGAATCCACCAATGCCAAAACAATCAGTCGTTCTGGGGCATGCTCCTGCTAGACTCTTTGACACTCGACTTGCGAAGCTTGCCAGGGAACCACGCTTTGGAGTGATCACTGCCTTTATATCGAAGAACATTTTTGTCAAATTAAGCAATCTTGATGCTTGTAGGGGGTTTTGGGAGACCGGTGGGTTTAGGCAACGTTGAAGCGCACTTTCAATTATTGGGAGGCCGTGGTTGAGGAGATAACGTGACTGATCAACTTCACTCAAACTGCTCATAATGTGCAGCATCTTAGCAGAGTTCATTGTACTTTTGTGCCCGATTGCAAGGGTCCATAGTGATGAAACACCTTCGATTCCCATCAAGATATTGTGAACAACGTTTGATATGCTGAAGAACTCGGTTGCTGTAATGGCAAAGTGAAAAGATAGGAGCCGAACAGATGACGGGTACTCAGTTCTGAACGAAGAATTCAAACTAGAGGCATAATCAGGAAGACCAGACCACCAGTTATCGAGTTCGCCATCCCATTTTGTAAGCACATTCGCAAGATCCGCTCCACAATGAGGATCTTCTGTGCTCAAATCCTTTCGGGCGGAGGTTGGAGTTATTTTGGATTCGCTGGTCTCCTCCAGGATTTGGGATATAATTTTGCTCAGTTTAGCTCGATGGATGAATATTTCCGCCAGCAATTTCTGTAGATAGGGATGTTTAATAAAGACACTTCCTTGAACAGCTGGGTTGAACATCTCGGCATCGAAACGAAATTCGAACTTGGAGAGAGTTGGTAAGCCTAACCCACAGTCTGGAAGAGCGAACAATTCATGGGCACCAGCACACAACGACGCTGTGCTATTTGCAATACACAGACACCACCAGAGACGGGTGCGTTGGCTTTCATGGACGTCTTCGTGCGACACCGAATTCGTCCAAGCCCGGAAGCTGGCGAGCCCAACCTCCCTCCAGAAGTGACTATCCTCACAGCCACTGCAGTCTGTCGATCTGTTTAGTGAGAGTAGGAGTGCTGCTTGTGCAAGGCGCATTGGATCTTGCTCGTAGCCAGCGTCATAGAGAACCTACACACTCATCAGTATTTCAGCTAAGGTTTAGCAAGATTAAACACACTCTAGCACGTTTATGAACCTGATCTTGGAAATCCTTCCATTTGTCAAACCCTAACTCAGGAAGGCGTTTGTCGACACTGTATAAAGAGCCAGCGAAGAGTACTGCATTCAACAATAACAAGCTGACTTGAGCAGGCGAACTCCGTCCGCTTCCGCACAGAGTTGAGAGGAATCTGTCCAAGTCGAGCAGTGGAAGCTGAGGGTGTACCCAATCCAGATAGCTTTGCACCAATTCATGAATGATCTGTTGATTTGGTAGTGATGTTGCCCCTATTGTCAAAAGATCACACATTTGTTTTGCTGAAAATTGGCCATCGTTCCAGTGCACATATCCTGGAAGCGTAGAAATGTCGCAACTCTGACCCTCGTCTGGCACAAGTGTGGTGATGCCAAGATCCTTAAGCTCAGTGTCCTTTTTCGGCTGTGATTCTTTCGCTTCCTCTGGTGATTCAGGTTGTAATTCTCCTCGTGGTCTCTCATAGAGTGGATAGATTTTAGTTGCTGGGACCGTTCCTAGGCGCCTTCTCAAGCCATTAGCCATGAAATATCAGCAGGTTCAAGAACTACTTAGTTACCTGTTCCTCTTCGCCTGAAGCAAACATGGTACATCTGCATGAAGGCAGTTTGTACATGGAGCGCCCATGAAGTAGACATCGCATCTAACTTTCCGAGACCGACACTTCACGCAGGCCTCCCTAGCACGCAACTTCCTTTTCAGATATTGGCCCGTAGCAACCTCGTCTTCAGTCATTTTCTCTTCGATATATGCTCTATTGCACGAACAGGTGTCGCACTAGATTTGTGATAATTTATTGTAGGATCACCAACTATCGCAGCGATGATAATTGGACGACACTTATCATGGCCGAATCGGAGGACCTTAATCTGTGACAGGAAATCAACACATTGATTGGCTCCCCTCTGGAGAAGTGGCCCCGAACTCGACTTCCACAATGACGCCTCGTGCTCTACACCAATTGAGGTCCTGTGATGGTGCCGATCACTCGCGCTCTGTACCTTGGTGCGCCGTCGCACGAAGCACGTGCCAGATCAACTCCTACTGAACAGCCATGGATAATGTAGCCTAAGATTTAGCCGGTCCGGCTGTCCACGCCGGCCCTACACCCTGTTTTCAACCTTCCCACAAATAACGTTACGGAAGCCGTTCGGTAAGGTATCTGTTCTCACTCGAGGTGCAGCAAGTTCTTAGTTTAAAGTCCTGATGCCATGGATAGAGGGTACTCTACTATTAGCAACTCAGTCCACTCTGACGTGGACCTTGACTTTTCCAGCCTTGAATATTGGTCACCTGACGTTTGGTGACTCAGAAGAGGTCGGTGATACATGAAGTAGCTGGCTGCTTTGATTTGGAGGTCGTCCTCCTATTTTCCACCTTCCAGGGGAAAGCTTCCGCACACTACTTTTTCCGTGTACTATGTTTTCTGTGTCAGTCCCCTCAAAAGTAGTTTTACTTCCAATCAACACATTGCAACCGGGTGTACCGAAAATAATAATGTATTGATTAAATTTCACAGCCTTGCGAGTGCACTAGGTGCACTTCCTACTCCTGAAATGTATACTTGCCTCAGGTTCATTGAAAGCCACCATCAACATTGAGTCTTGACGACCCGATTTTGTTGGATTTTTCATAGGCCCCAACGCATTCTTCGGATACTTTCACTTACAGATGAGCTTAAGCCTTATATACCCCGCCTCCTCGCTGAGAAGAAACAGAATGACCCTTGTGATATCTTCAGGCTCTGCCATTCTTCCTAGCGCGATTTGGCGGTTGAAAGCCTTTTCGAGCTCTTCTCTAGGAGCAATGCTACGGGCCAGAGCAGTATGGACGAAGCCACTCTCATCTAGTCAGCACACTCATAAAACCGGTCCAGGGTCAGTCGAAACGTACGGAGCCACAGCGCTAACTCTGATGCCACGCTTGCCAGCTTCTTGGGCAGCGACTTTGCTTAAGCCAATGGCTCCCCTTTTGCTGCTTTAGTAAGCTGAATAATTGGCATGGCACTGCTATTCGAATTATTTCATTGTTATGCCACAATACTGCGAAAGTTCATCAAGAGCTTCTTTTATGAATATCAAATGACGATGTCACGGACCACACCTTAGTATATTCGAAGCCCGACAGCCCCTTGCATCGACAGGAAGGGGCGCCTCGGCTTCAGGGAGTTTTTACATCAATGGTTTGCTTCCTCCCTTTTCCGGGAGTCTAACCTAAGTAATAACACAGCCTAACATGTTATATCACCCAGAATCAGAGGTGGAGGCATCTTGGCCGCGGCCATGGCTACCATTTCTCTGGCATTCACAGCAACACAGGCGCGGAGCGTCCTTGATACTATGTCAAACCGGTTGGTAGCATGGCGATGCGTTTGAAGGGCCCTCTCAAAGGCAAGATCAAAAGTCACTTATCTCAAGTCAGTCTTCATGTTATTGGTAGTGCTAAGGACCTCGTCAACAAAGTAGTTGTCGGCCACCAGCATCACACTGCTAAACATAAGCAGAATGAGGTCGGATTTCAACACCACACGATCCCTTTGGCTTGTTGTATCCCCAGGCTCAAAGTAATCAGGACAACAGCTTTTTTATCAAGTCAAGCAGATCGTTTCACCAATATTTGCCTATACAGACATTTTCAAGGCTCCGTTCTCAATGTGTTCAGTTTTCGCCAAAGATGGCATCTTGGTCTCCACCTCAGCAACTACCTGGGGTGTTGCCGTCATCTCACTTTCCGTGCCGTCATCACGTTTATTTCCTTGCAACGCTCGTGGCACGAAATCTGTGAGGTATACCTCGACGTCAGGTGCAAAGAAAGCGGCAACGAACATGAAAGCGCCGAAAGCTAGGGTGACTAAGAAGACTGTCTCGCAGCTGCGTGCCCATGCCCTCTTGTTGGCGTAAGCTGCTGCCTCGATTATCTCCGGGGTGACTCCTGGAACGGCAGTAAAGTTACCGGTGGAGAGTGCTTTGAGGAGAGCAGGTACAGCCTCTGCGGAGAGCCCGTTTGCCTCTGCAGCCTCCAACACATAGCGTGGAAGGTATTTCTCAATCTCATTGCTAAGGATGTTCGGATAGATCGCCGTGGCAATCGCACCAGCGGCAGTCCGAAGGCAGCCCATAGTCGATGCAACCAATCCAAAGTCGCTTGCATCCCATACCAGAGCAATACTGCTTAAACACAAGCTTTCCACGTAGCCAGCCCCAATGGTACCGAGAAAGATAAAAGCAGAGGACCTATGTAGGCTCTCCGGAGTTGAGGAAGCCATTGCGCCAATGAACACGACCTTATAAGAAATACTGTTAGATTCTCAATCACCAATCCATCAACTTTAGAGTCTTACCATCATGAGTGTTCCCGCAATCATTTGAATCCTGGTCCGTGGGATGTATTTATGACCAAGACCACCGAGGATCTGTCCTCCTACAAGCCCGCCACCAACGAAGCACTGTTTTCACACTCATATTAGACTTCCTGTGCTTAGTACTGTATGGTCTACTAGGATAGACCCACCGAATAGTATCCCACCATTCTAATGTTATTTGGGTACCAGAGGTTTGTAATGAGAACTGGCCACATTACAATTGATGAATAGTAAATCATGGCACCCACCGCGGCACAAATAACCAGGGCGTCATATGGGATATTGCGGAACAGCTTCATCGGAATATAGATAGTCTCCGCAGTAGTGTAAACTTCCCACACACAGAAGGCAACCAAGGCGGCAAACCCCACAAGGATAGTGGCGAGAACGTTTGCCGAATCCCAGGGATATGAGCTGCCGCCCCAATTTAGGCCGATTAAGAGAACAGACAAGCCAGCAGTGATTAGAAACATTCCAACCCAGTCGAGAGACTTCAGCATATTGACCTTTGAGCGTCCTCTGACATGGAGCATTTGGTAATTCGGCGGATGATAAAACAAGAACCACAGGACAGCGCCTATCACGTTGACGATGATCCCCAGATAGTAGCACCAGCGCCATCTTTGCTCTGTGTCGAGCTCAAAGCTCCGGGCTATAATTGGAGCGAAGACTGAGAACGGCAAGGAAGCTGTGAAAGCTAGTGCATTGAACGGCCCACGGTCCTTTGCAGCTACCAGTTCTCCGAGAACTAGATTGAATGATACCTGCGCCGCGCTGGAAACCCCCAGAATCGCGGTGCCGGCGATAATGGAGCCAATTGAAAATGCTCTGGAACAGATAGCATTACCAACAGCAGCCAGGATAGCACCCCCGAAGAAGAACCACCTTCTCCCAAAGATGTCACTGAGTCGCCCGACTAGTGGCAGAGCAACAGTCAGACCCAGTGTGAAGACGACAGGAACCTAGTCGAGAGTTGAATCAGGGTAAGAGTCTCCGAGAGCAGATTGTGAACGAACCCAGGAGACTTTGGAACCTCCTTTAACATCTTTATTTATGATGTCAAGGATATTAGCCGGAGTGTTGAATCCAGCATAGGCAGACATTAATCCGAGACATGTTGCCTACAACTTCTCGTCAACCTTATTCACTTTCAGGGGCGAGGCTGGAACACGTGACTCACCACAACCGTGCCAATGAATCGCGGATTCGTGTAGTCTTTTCGCGTTCCAAGTGCTTCAGGGGCGATGTCATCGTGCTCCGTGGCACTTTCAACTTGCACGTGTTCTTCGGATGCCATTGAGGTGGGGCGTTTGCGAGATACAATGACCCGTAGCCTTAGGGCGATGGGACCACAGCAGGTGCTGGTACACTTTCAACACCTGTCCTCAAAGTACGGTATGGAATCTTTCCGTAGTCAGAGAATTGTAAAACTGCTATAGAGATAGATAGATATAGTTTGTAGATTTGGCCATGCAGGCCCTCCATATTTAGGAAAAGTCAAAGCACCATTTTTCCCTTAATCTAGACCTCGACCCCGGAATCCGGGGGCCCCAGTTTTCGTATTCTCTATTATAGTTCGTATGGGGTACCTCATGGCCACATCTTGGATCCAGTACGGAGTAACGAACTTCGTCCCGATCTCGGATAACATAGCCTTTGAATGGTCTACGATAGACAACGGACACAGGTATCCCAGACGCCAAGACAGCGACGACCGGGTAAGGTATTTCAATCCCTAGGTACGAGGTTCCTTAATGCCAGTGAGCTTTTCGTCGAGTTAAACCCAGGCTGTCTTTTCAGGCGGGCGTGCTCCGGATGTTTTTCCCATGCGGCTATTAACTTCCTGGCCCGAAAATCATGTTGCCAAGAGGCCTCGCCTGGGTACCGATGGAAACCAAAGGCTCGCCGAGTAACCCTCGGTCGGGGGTATCCTCATATCACTCACTCCCAGACCTGCCAAGTAGTTCAAGTAGTTTCTTGTTATTCGGGTGTCGCTGTCGATGGCGCCCAGTAATCTGATCGCAGTTCCCGTCAGCACTCGAGCATCTGTCGACAGTCTCCTCGCTCCAAGCACCCTGTAGTTAGATTCTAAGGTCCCAGGAAACCGTGACAAGCTTATTCACACTAGTCCGTCCTGGCATCTTCATGTAAATGCGTAGATTGTTTTACCCTGGTCCTGAGAATAAGCAGTAGGTTGCCCAGTGCCCAGTCCATAATGTGAAACTGGAATTTTGATGGAAAGACTGTTCAAGTACAGATCAACATTACTTCCTCTGAGAGGCGAATTTGCGCATTATATGATTGAGGATATGATTATCGCTCTTTGATACCAATTATCGGCTGAAGAACAGCCTCGGATGCAGAACAAGCCGAGTGTGTGAATATTGGACCGTACCCATCCGTGCCATATAAAGCTGCACAAGTAACGACCACGCCTCTCAGGAAGATGATATACTCGTGACTCGACAGTTCGAACTTGAAGGGCATCGTTTATCGTGGTGTGAGTTCTTGAAGACGAAATCACACCAGTTCAGCCATGTCACGATCGCAGGCCCACAAGGCTCGCAATGACCAGACTCGGTCAGCATTCCCTAACCTTGGGGCTGCCAACATTCTTCCCCGAACCGACGTGGTAGCTTCTACTCAGGCAAAAGAACACGGCCTACATTATGCCGTCGAGCATGTGCCAAATGGAAATGGGGCCAAGATTCACTGGCTCGGAGATCGCAGTTCTTCGAAGGCCATCCTATATTTTCACGGTATCTCTGCCTGGGCAGGAGCATTGAATATCTCCCCGTGCTGAGCGTTCACAGGTGGTGGCTTTGCCATGCCGCCCCTCGATGGGCACATCAAATTTCTCAAACGGTGTGTAGATGAGATACACAAGGCACGAGGAGAGGAGGTGCCTATTGCGTTGCTGCAGTATAGTATGGGCTCGGTGCACTCTGAACTTGGTCTCTGCTCCATTTGGCTAACAAATATTTGACAGCTCTTGCGAGTCCGGAATCAAAATTTCCAACTCAGCTATTTCAAGCCATCGAAGCTTTGCGCTTTGTCTTGGGAAAGGGTTACAAGCCCGAAAATGTTAGAATCCCCGCCCTGTTCAAAGAGTGAAATCGATATTTACAAGAATTCTCAGATCGTCATAGGAGGAGATTCGTGCGGCGGCAATCTAGCTCTTGGAGTTATCTCTCAAATTCTGCATCCAATGAAAGGCTTAACCCCCCTGAACCTTGATGGTCATTTGGCCGGGGTTCTTTTGATATCTCCATGGGTCAATTTTGGCGAAGATACTCCCTCGTTCACAGCCAATGCCCTCAAAGACTGCCTTCATCCTCCGCTGCTGCGAGAAATGGTCGAAACTTACGTTGCAGATTCGGACCGTAACAACTACTCCGAACCTTACTTGGCCGAATCGTCATGGTGGCAGAGCTTTCCTGCTAAAAGTGTTCTACACCTGTGGGGAGAAATAGAGCTGCTGAGAGACAGTTGTGCTGAATTTGGGGGCAAACTCTCAAAAGCTGGAGTGAACGTGGAGAACATAGAATGTCCTTTACACGTGCACGTAGACTGCATCTTAGATGCTCAGGCAGGACTGGAATATGGGGAGATGGCGACAAATACCTGGGGTTGGTTGGTGAGGGTTTTCTCGTAGTCCGATTCAGAAAGAGAACCCCAAAGCGCAGGGCTTCAGAAATTGAGACTCCCGTCAGCCATCATGATGAGTTTCACTGGTCGATACTTGCGTATGAGCCGCCGCCCACCGTCACCAAGCGTTGCAGCGGACCTAAGCATAAGAGCAGGATGGGGTTGTATATGCGACGAATCCCACTCTTCTCTGTCTGCCCTGCCAACGAGCAGTCTACACTCTAAGTGAGGCAGTGAGACATTCTTGACCCCATAAATTCGGTGAAATGGGGTCCATAAATACCTAGTAAAGGCCTGAATGTCAATCTGATGGATTTTTCTAATGATTCATGGGCTAGGAGATTCATTACTTCGACGACTGCTCTGACGTCCCGATGCGCGAGACTCCTTGATCTTATCACAGGCTGCCCTCATCTTTGGCAATCAGGACGCTTTCAAGCTCTTAACTCGGAAAGGTTCATGAACTTTGCGGTGCTGAATTGACCGAAATTCTCTTCCTGTTGCAAGACGCAAGACCGCTTCCGGAGCGTGCATCCGAAGACCAGGCACCGGCCTCAGGCAAAACGAAGGTGGTCAAACTGATAGCGAGGTCTTGGTGTTTCAAAAGCTGGCCCGCTGCTCCCGATAGTCCATTCTGTCGTTGCAACTGACGCGCTGTGAGGAACGTAGCGACTGCAACAGGAACACGCGTGGATCAAGAGATGCTCCACAATCAATAACCAGGACGAGAAGCCGTGGCTAAGTCGCTGGAGACAGCTTCCTAAGTTAGGTTGCTTGCCTAAGCTTACAATGAGGGAGTACCGGGGGTGGCCACTACGCACCCGGTTGATCATGAGGGGCAGATTTGGACCTTGAATTTCCTGCTAAGCAGCCCCTCGGCCCCTCCAAATGGCAAATAATTCAGCCTTGCATTACTCACCACTCGAGAGGAGCTCCAGAGGTCCATCGATCAAGGTCCGACACCATAAAAATTTCCCTCACACTAGCAAATCTCGACATCAACCCTTCACATAGCAGCGAACTATCACATCATCGATAATTGACCTCCAGCGCGTTGCCAAAGTGCCCCTGCCTTCGATCAACAGATTCAAGTCCAACATGCCAGACATCGACCTCTCGACACTCCAAACACCGGCCAAAGCCACCGCTGATTTCTGCTTGATTCCAATCGGGACACCAACAGCATCTGTCTCAGCACAGATTGCCGATGTTCAGCGATTGATGAAGAAGTCTGGGCTGAAGTACAGCATGCATTCTGCGGGGACGACCGTTGGTAAGTGAGGACTCAAATGCGTTGGTCTTGTTTTACTGGGAGGAGGGAGACAGAGCAGCACAGAGCCGAGCCGAAGGGAGGCGGTGTGAACGTGATGCAAGCGTCGGTGTTGAAGATATGAGATCAGAATAGCATTGGCCGTGGATAGACTTCGGCTGTCTAGCAAAAAAGCCTAACTAGTTGCGTGCTCTACCTCTTGATTATGTTATGTTTTGCTTGGTCAATCTGGTGCTAACTAGCACACGAACAGAAGGTTCATGGGACGAAGTCACTCGAGTTATCGGTCAAGCACATGCACTCCTGCATGGGAAAGGCGTTGTGCGTATTCAATCAGATATCCGAATCGGCAGCCGCACCGATAAAGTGCAGACGATGGAAGATAAGGTTTCGGCCGTCGAGAAGCTACTGGCAGATGACAAGTAACATATTCTAAATACATCAAGAGCATCTAGGCCATTAGCTGCAAAATATCAAGTAGGTGGTGGGTGATAGTATTCTTGTATGTTGTAGGCATCGATGTGGGAAATTAGAGACGGGAAACTTGGACTTCTGGATGTTCGATTTTTTTGGAAGTGGGAAAGGAATAAAAGATGAACAGGAATGAATTCAAGGATTTTCCTTGTGCTGTGTTTGATGAGATCAAACATTCTCTGATGTATTCAAATCCACGGACTCAGAATCAAATGCTGCTTCATGTCTTGTCGAAGCTGCAACTGGTGCCTATGGTTTTCGCCCGTAGACAACAGCCACGTCGTGAGAGAGGCGAAGATCTGGATTTCGGAGTTCTCGCCTGACATTTGCACAAGCAACAGTGGCTTCCTCGAAAGACCATCCCAAATACTGGGTCAATGGACGCAAGGCCCAACCTTCCAACCCTGATGTCAAATACTTCAACACTAGTTCGCCTTGGGCCTTCAAGTTTGCATCTTCAGGCCATGGCCCTACTGGCCACTGTTGGTAGCGCTCGGTGACATCCCCAAAGCCTTGCTCACGCATGAAAAGAGCTATCTTCATGTATATGAAAATGTCGCGTTCGACCCGACCAAAGGCATCCCACGCATGTTCTAACCAGCACTTCATGGATTCATCCAACTCATCCCCACCTTCTAAGAAGCAAAATGGAGCGACTTCCATATGTTCGATGTAACCCCCGGGTTTTAGGGACCGATAGCACTGGGCGTAGAGTTTTGGCCAAGAGCGTATACAGCCAGATAGACCGCGAATGTGGATATAGTCGAAGCTGTTCGCGGGAAAGGTCCAATCTTCCTCGGCATCGTCGATTTCAAACTTGTAATTTGCTACCGGAGTTGTGCTCTGGATGGGTGAGATATCAGTGCCTAAGACCTGCGCTGAGGGAAACTGGTTGGCAAAATCCTCAGCCCAAAGACCGGTCCCGGTGCCAACATCGAGGACCTTTTGAATACTGGCATCCAAAGGAGCGAGGAAAAGACTATAGTTGAAGGTATGGTAACAGAGCTCGTGGAAGAGCTCTTCAAAGAGGGATTAGTTTCTTAAGTGGACATTAGGGCAAAGGCAAAAATATTACTCTCGTGGTCTTGAGCTTGAGGATCGTTCGGTTGAAAATATTTCTCCTCTCCAAATGCGTGATAACGACGATGGTTCTCTAACCGGTAGTTGGTGACCTCGGATGATAGAGATGTGGTATCATCACTCCTGTTAACACTTAGGAGATGCGTACCCTCTTTGATCGAAGGAGCTTACTCTAAGGATCCAAGCCCTGAATCGTGAGTAAACTCGTCCTCCTCGCCTACGGCGTCGCCATCGTTCGTGTGGATGCCGTTCATATTTATGTGGCCACCGTTTAGGTGATTGCTATCAATGTTATTGACACTGAGGTGGCCTCCGTCATTGGAGTGATCGTGATGAATGTGCTGATCATTGATATTTGAACTCATGCTAATAAACCTATGTTCCCTGCTCGTGGAGCTAACAGTGAATGAGACATGTAATGGGGTCTGGATAACATAGCACCCAGGCATTAAGGTACCAAAAATGAAGGATGCAGAATCATACTGAGGTAAGTTGCACACTCTCGGCGATATCGAAGGTCCATGGAGACGGCAGGCGCATCTCCTGAACGTCAATAGGGAAAGAGCATAGGACTTGCCAGTGGCTTCTGGAGGAAGGTTCGAGTCACCAAAGAGCTGTTAGCGATAGAATGCGATGCTAATGAACCTGTATCTGCCTTAGACAGGGAGAATTAGACAGGGAGATATGTAGTGGCATGGTTGGCTTGGTTCGACCGAGCCTCGTCCTAGAAATTGTCCAAGCGGCTGGGCTCGTGGGGCTTTACAAGCTCGCGCCATATCTTGTAGCTCATATTTGCAATGGACTTACCACACTTCTCAATCAAGGAGGGAAGCAACCCCTCGTTGATTTTCAGCGTGAGGCGGAATACGACAAGGCATCCTAAGGAGAACAGTGCATCAGTCCAGCTACCGTATTGGATCAGGAGATGTCAGGCAACTCCGAAGGGCAAGCCTCAACTGGGCCAAATTTACGGAGTAGAGATATCCGCAATCCTTGGGCGCGGATCCCTGATGCACGGGGAGTTCCTGATCAGAGGCTTATGGAGTACCATCTCGATGGACTCAAGGCTAGACTCTCTGTTGGGCGTTGATTTCAGCTGTGCAGGCTTGAAGAAAGTGGGCGACGTGGTGAGAGCGAGCCACTTGTGGCGTCAGCACTGTGGCTGTGTCTGCGGGGACCGCTCGGGTCAACATTGATCCTTGTAAAGCAGCCAGTCGGGGAAATGCTTCTCCAGAACCGTCCAATTCCCACCCGCGTCTCATCGTATCCCAGCCTCAAGCAATCAGCCATTGACAACTCACAATGACTTCTCATCTTTTGTGACAATGCGGCTTTAATTGGCGGCCATGCCACGTCCTTTGCCGCCCTACTTTTTGCGCCTGATCTCTGTTCAGTTTCAAAATTTCTCAAACAATACCTTCTGAGCTTTGTCCATTGCGCTCATCATATAGTCTACGCCTTTGTTGACCGCCAGATCGATCCTCCTGCCATGCTATTTTGAGGACAAGCGGCTAGCCCACTCGCCAGGCTCCTTCAAGAAAGACTAGAACATCTCTCTATGACAGCAACTTCCTTCTCTCATACCGCTTCCCTCCCCAAAATATCCCACCCATAATGGCAGCCATCCATCAGACCATAGCAATCGTTGACAAGTCCAACAAGGTTGTCAGCACCAGTAAACAACTTAAAAATGTCTTCAAGGAAGCCAAGTTGGCCTACCTTGAACGCAAGGCCGAGATTGTCGCCGATCGTAAAGCCCGAGAAGAGAGGGAACTGAGAAAAGCAATCAAAGCCGTTTCTATCGCGGAAGAGGACGCTCGTTCGGACACATCAAGAAGATCTCGGAGACACCGCAGTCACAGGCACGACTCAGATGATCCACGCAAGCCTTCTGGGCACGAGGGACATCACCACCATCGTCATCGCTATTCCTCAGAGTCTCGAAGGAGGAGTCATTCCCATGAAGATTCTCGCAGTGTTGCGTCCTCCTCTCCCAGTGAACATCCTCCTGCCTATAACGGTCTTGCCCAATTTAACGAAGAACTTTATGGAACCCACAGGTCTGCTCCCACTTCGCCAGATGTACCTCGTGGGCATGGCTTGGTGCGCCGTACAACTGATCTTCCGCTGGAGAGGTATCACTCACATCGACCCGCTCCAGTCCGTGCCCACTCAACCTCCGACATGGACGGTCACATTGACATGGACCTCGCTTATGGGGATTTCCACCCCGACTCCTTACAGTTGAGCCCCAAGATTGAACAACAATTGCAGAAGCAAGAGATGTCTTCTCTGGTTGAAAAGTGCAAACTTTTGATGGACGAGGCGAATTGTGCACAGCACAGTGTACGAGCAATTGTTGCTCACTTGCAAAAGAATCCTGACGCAATGGCTGCAGTTGCATTGACACTAGCTGAAATCAGTAATCTCGCGACCAAGATGGCCCCGGCGGCCCTGGCATCGTTCAAGACCGCAGCACCTGCTGTTTTTGCGGTGCTCGCTGCTCCTGAATTCCTCATCGCCGTCGGTGTCGGTGTTGGATTGACCGTCGTCATGTTTGGTGGTTATAAAATCATTAAGAAGATTAAACCTGGCGACAAAGAGGAGGAAGTCGTGGATGAAATGCTCGATGTCAATGAGCTCAGTCGCATTGAGCATTGGAGACGTGGTATTTCTGATGCTTCTGACACTGCCAGTGTTGCTACTAGCGTTGAAGGAGAATTCATCACACCAATGGCTGCGGCCAGCATGGGTCACCTGCCACTCCCACGTGAAAGGGACGAGGCTAGGCATAAAGAAAGGAAGCGAAAAGAGAAAAAGAAGCATAAGCATCGAGGCGAGGACGATGATGCTGACCGTACAGTGGTGGGAAGCGAAACTTCGACGAGATCGAAGACGAGCAGTAGGTCTGAGAAACGGGAAAAAGCTTTGGTGAAGGTGAAGAAGCCGAGTCCCTTGCGCCGTATGTTCACCAGCAAGAATTCGGACTCGTCTTCGAGGAATTGAGGTTACTACTGATTGTTTGGTCTCTCGTTTGGAGATATAACAATATGGACTTAGGATGGGATTGAGGTTTCATTTCACGACTTACGATTCATGAAGCGCAATGAGATTTTAGATATCACGCTTACACAAGCAATTTGACCCTGTATAGGACGAACACAATATTCAATGGGAAACCAGTCTCACGAAGTCGACTGAGTAATCAGTCAAAACTGCCACTGCCTAGTGGCCAATAAATGTATATCAACTTCTCCCCAAGATCAAGATATCTCTCTGCACTTGGGGGGCTTAAGGCAGGCCGTAATGACAGGCTTTCCTGAACTCCGAGTCGAGCCGGGGACAGTCACGTGACTGGAGAGAAATTTCCATGCGCCATCAGTCTGCGATCAAGCCGGTATTGTCTCCCAGTTTTTGTTACCAACTTACCACCAAACCATTAATTCTATCATATCTCCTCTGTTGTCTGACTCAGGTCCTGTTTCTATCCCCCCTGGTCCTTATCTATCTTCGAAGCCAATCCATCAGTGACGAGCTGGGAGTAGAGCCTTCAAATCCATCCGACCTAACTTCTGTCGCTCCATCGCAACTTGATCAGAATCCAGCTCCCTCACTCCCCTTTCTTTATACTTTTCCTGCGCAATGGATCACTCAAGAGACCCCTGCCCTTGGGTAGCCCTGTCTGATTTTGGTGGAGCGTTCTCTATGGGCGCTCTGGGAGGTGATACTTCACGTTAGCAACAGCATCATATCTGATGGCTAAGTTTGTTCTAGGCACATTATGGCACGGTATTAAAGGATTCAGAAACTCCCCCTATGGCGAACGACGGATAGGAATGATCACAGCAATCAAGGCTCGAGCACCTGTGACCGGAGGAAACTTTGGCGTATGGGGCGGCATGTTCTCGACCTTTGACTGCGCAGTCAAGGGAATTCGGAAGAAGGAAGACCCGTACAATTCCATCATTGCTGGATTTTTCACAGGAGGAGCTCTAGCTATAAGAGGAGGCTACAAGGCTGCTCGAAATGGAGCAATAATGTGTGCCATTTTCCTTGCTGTGATTGAAGGTGTGGGTATTGGTATCCAACGACTGATGGCCGAGGGCACGAGACTAGATGTGAGTTGATTGGGTTTCACTGCAAGGCATCCAGTTTGTTTGCTAACGATCACAGCTCCCTCCTCCACCATCACCTTCGGAATCCGGACGCGTTGCAGCGTGACTGGAAATGGCGACGATTCCACACTTTATTTAACAGTAATTTCCCACTTTTGGATTCTGGAATCCTTTTGCGACTTACCCCGTCAAACCCAGTTCTCTACTCTCCGGCTTTTGATGGTGTGAAGGATCTTCATGTGCATAGCGGGCGTATGGTGAATAACAGGCTGGAAGGTCCTTTGCTCTGGGGCGACAGTGGCTCTATCAGAGTAGTCTCTTCTGGTGGACGCCAGGATTGACTTTGCTGGAGCGATCACTCTGATATAATTCTCTCGGCACATGGTGTGAAATACCATTCTTACCGTGAAGGTGTACAAATAGTGTATGATGATGAGGGTTGTCGATAGATCTCATGAACATGAAACTCGAATTCATGGTTTTATTGCCTAGTTTATGACTCTACTCATCATGGCTAATTGAAATTGCACCGATCTTGTGACTGCCATCATATGGGTGCCAGTTCGAGCAAACACTAGCATGCCAGACAAGGCTGGCATGTGACGGAGATGATTCAGCAAGGCTGAGCGTGCTGCCTGACCCTGCAGACTCCGCATTTCGCTCGTCTCTGCCTCCGAGCAGACCTGCGCATGCCCTCGTCTCAATTTTACCATCCATTCCATTTCCATACCCATTTCATTGACACTTGCATTCTTTCCTAGCAGGCGTCGACTTACTTCTGACTTCTCTGATTACTATATTTAATAGAGTGCCATCGTTTGTCATGCATTATGCGAAACCCAATCCCAGAAGTCCCATCATTGAGGATGCCACTCCGGAGTCTTGTGACAAGCCGCCTCGCGTCAAAGCATCTGATCTAGGATTCCATGTCCCCGAGCATTTCCTCCCCGATATAATTCCTCTTTCCGACCCGAAATTATTGTTCTCAAACTACCATGCGCAGCGCGACCGCAGACTGCGCCAACTAATCCGGCGTTATACAAATCAGATCCAATATGGCTGCAGAAATCTCAATTGCAACACCCTGACCTGCCTTAGTTATAGGAGGAGGAATAGCACCGCCCCTTTGAGAAGACACACAGATCTCTCTGCTCGGACGCTGGCCTGTCAATTGGTTGAGGAGTACACCAGAGCCGGGAAAGATCCAGTTGTCGGGCTCTGTCAGAACGAGCCCGTTGTGCCATGGTATGACGATCCTGCTGCTAGCAAGAAGAGAAGAAACAGCCTAGAGAAGTCAAGCCAGCTTCACCACGGTAGGTCTCACGAGAATGGAAATCCCATCCGCGGCTCTACGGCGTCACAACCACTGAAAGATCCGCTGCGGCATGCGCCATTGGCCGAGCATCCCGTCAAGAAAAGCAGCCATGACGGCGTCATACTGGCTGGGAGGATGCTTCGGAGCCTGGAAAACAAGAACCAACAGCCTTCTGTTCAGACAACAGAGGATGTTGTGAATATCCTCAATTCAACCCTGAGTCGGGACAGACGTCCTTCCAAATCCAACGAATCACCTACATCACCACCTTCACCTCCTCCTCCTCCTCCCCCAGCTGAGAAGAAGGATATGGCATCTTTCACTCAGAGTCTCTTTGACCTTATGCCACTTCGTCTGCTCAATTGGTTCCCGACCCCAGAGAATCCCATCCCATCAGATCCACCCAAAACAAGTGCAACAGTCAAGAGGCAAGAGGTTGAGCCCGAAGATCGAAGCCCTACCCCTGAACCAGAGAGTCACAAGCAGGATATCGCATCATCCTTGGACCAAGAATCAGACATTTCTTCAGAGCAGGATCGGCGTCAATCGGCTAAACCTCCGGATGGCACCAACTTTACTCTTCGTACTCTCACCTGGGACAGCGTGGTCTGGTTGCGGGCTGCTGAAAGAGTACTGCCCATAAAAGACCCAGAAACCTACAAAACCAATTTCGTGCCTTTCTTGAAACAAAGTCTGCATTATTGCATGAGCGATCCGGAACGACTGGTCGCGACCGCCAGAGACTTTCAAGGATCATATTCCCAGAAGCCGCCCCCAAACAAGACAGATTCAGAAGATTCACTGCCTAACTATTCAATCTCTTCCCCTCCAAAAACAAAGGCGCAGAGCGCAGGGCTGAGGATGTGGCCATCAGTACTCACTCAGACAAAATATGATCTTGAAGGCCTCTTGACGTCACTGGCTTTCCTTGAAAGCTTTGAACAGAGGGACTTGGTGCTCAACAGCATCTTTGAAGCTCTACAGTATTCATACGTTCTCCCCTCATGGTTACAGAAAAGCAAACCTGGCAGCCGGAGTAGATCTGCTAGCGGCACCACAGAACAGCTGAATAAATCTCATGGCAATCTCAATCACGATGGCAACGATGTATTCTCTAACAACGGGAATGGATCCGCTGTTGGCAGTGTTGCATCCAGGGCTAGCCCGCCCTTGAAAGATTTTCAAGTATCTGAAGTCTGTCTGGTGGCACTACTATCTTTAACAGCAATCATCTTCGATGGAGGTAACTTACAGTACTGGGCTCACGGTTTGACTTTTGCCCGCTTTAGAACCCTCAGAAACAGTGGGCTTGCTCATTCGCACTGGCCGCCTTTTACCTTTCCTGATGAACCTGAAAACAACAAGCGGGCACTCAGGTTCGTTGGAAACATGATACAGGCAATCGATGTATGCGAAGATTGGTCTGTTCTTCGATTGCTGAATGGCGTCATGGACGTGATCAGCCATCGACTAGCAGTAGCCAAATGGAAATCAACATTAAAGAGCTCAAAGGCTCTAAAAGATAATCAAAAAACCATCGTTGATCTTCTGATCAACCGATTTGATCACAACTCCTTGAAGCTCCACGACGAGGATGCCATCAACCCAAGCTGGATCGGGACCGCTATTGTGGAATTAGCTCGCACAGTCATGCTCAAAACCTGGGATCGCAAGCCTGTGGTGCAGCGTGCCGGTCCAGTTGGAGGTGCGTTGGAGCTCTTGGCAGGAATTTACAGAGAAAGGAAAGTGTTGCATCTGGATTCTGAATTGTTTACAATGCCTTTCATCGCGGACACATTCGATGACATATCGATGCCCTCTGAGTGGTTGTCTTTTCGTGCTGATAATCGACAAATGCATTTGCTATCATTCTCATTTCTGTTTGAAGCCGCCACCCTAGTAAGATATTTTCGAGCGATCAATATTGAAATTATGCGGAAGTCTCATGAAAATGCTTCCCTTGTTTTTAATGACGCACGGCATTTCACGTGGATCCCCATGATTCCAGTCTATGGCGCCAAAGAGGTTTTAGCGCGACTACGCCCACATATGGCCAAATACTTCATCCTTACCATTCGGAGAGACGATATCTTGAATGACGCGATCAACCAGATCTGGAGACGAGAGCGTCAAGAACTAATGCGACCGTTGCGGGTTCGTCTCGGGAAAGACGAAGGTGAGGATGGACTCGACCACGGTGGAGTACAACAAGAATTCTTCCGGGTCGTCTTTGCAGAGGCATTGAAACCAGACTACGGCATGTTTGCGATCGACGGCACAACAAGAATGACATGGTTTCAACCAGGGTCTTTCGAGCCGTTGTATCGGTTTGAAGCCCTAGGTATTTTGATGTCTCTGGCTGTTTACAACGGACTTACTTTACCGGTCACTTTCCCACTTGCATTGTACAGAAAGCTTTTGGACCTAAAGGTGAAAAAGCTGGAACACATAGTCGATGGTTGGCCAGACTTAAGCAGGGGCCTTCAAACTCTGCTTGACTGGACGGAAGGCGATGTAGGGGATGTGATCGCTCGAACCTATGAGTTCAGCTATGAACTCTGTGGGAGCACCGTCACTGTCGACATGTGTAAAGTCGGTCGCGACGACCCCTGGCCGCCGCGCGCGCCCAAAAGTAGCAGGAAAGGGAAGGAACGAGCAAAGTCAACGTCCTTTGAGCTCCCACTCGAACCCGCGGAACTTACACCACCAATCCAGCCCTCGCCAGGCCTCCAACCCACTCTCACTCCCTCGGTAGTCTTTCCCGCCTTAAGTCGAACATCATCCATAAGCGTCAAAGGAATCACGACGCCCATTAGCATGTCCGACTCTGACATACTCCTCGAACCGTCTACAGCCGAGGCCCCACTCGTCACGAACGACAATCGCGTGCAGTACGTCAAGGACTACATTCTCTGGCTCACCCACAAATCCATCTCAGACCAATATGAAGCCTTCGCGCGCGGCTTCTACACCTGCCTGGACCGCACCGCCCTTTCTATATTCACCCCTGAGGCCCTCAAGTTTGTCATCGAGGGTCACCCAGAGATAGAAATCGACGAGCTAGAGCGTGTGACCACCTATGACGACTACACTCGCGAATCCAAGACGATCATCGATTTCTGGCAGGTCGTCCGCAACATGAGCCCCGACCAGCACAGGCAATTACTCGAGTTCGTCACCGCCAGCGACCGCGTCCCAGTCAACGGCATGAGCAGTGTCGTCTTCATCGTCCAGAAGAACGGCGATGAAGACACCAGGCTTCCCAGCAGCAGCACCTGCTATGGGAGGCTGTTGCTTCCGCAGTACTCCTCCCGCGAGGTCCTAGAGGAGAAGCTGTCCAAGGCGATCGAAAATTGTGTGGGCTTTGGAACGCTTTGATATTGGTTTTTGTGTGGCTATATAAAGCCGGTGGCCCGTCAAGGATGAAATCCTGGCTTGCCCCTCCTTCGCGAGGCTGGCGAATAGATATACGATACTATACTACCCCCCAACTCAGCGTGCTGGAGTAATATGGTCGGTTCATGGTTGACAGCGGCGCCAATTGTGCCCCTTGCTTCTTGCTGTAATGATTCTTATGATCACGATGACGACGATACTTGTATCAGCTTGCCCACGACTTCTGCACTCAATACATATATATAGTATTCACACCCATATGATCATTCCTAAGTGATTCTTTCCCCCTCATACCTGTTTTCATTCGAGATCGATTGTCCATGGCCCGACTCCCGAGCAGGCCACGACACTTCTAAACATTCATCTCGGAAGACATTCTCAACATGCCATTCTTCTGTCAAAGTTAAAATGTATGGAGGAGAAGCAACAAACAGAAACGAACAACGCGACCCCCCAGGCGATTCCACGAATCTAAACTTCGAATTGATATCAATAAATGGCCTCTATACTTATCTGACGCTATCGTAAGTAACTACTAACGGCACAATGGCATGTAGCTTGCAGAGGTCTCGAGGGCCGGTGAGTGAAAATGAATAAAAAATGGTAAAATTCTTTTTCTCAAGCGGCAGCTACTAGGCAAAACAGGAGCTAGCTATGTATATGTCTATTTTGATCTACAAGACAAGAACGATTAAAACACGGACGAAACACATGCACGCATGCAGATGATGACTGTGCAGCCAGTTCGAACACGCAAAAACCCACATCCACGTCAACCAGTTAACTACTCGTAACTAGTAGACCTCAAGAACATAGCGCCCTTCATCCTTCAGGCGCATAATCTCGCGGGAGGGATCGACCTTCTTCACGCCGGTGGCCTTCGCATCAAGCGCGATGGCCTCCTCTAATACCTTGGTGACATCTGGGACGGGCCAGGTGGGGCCACAGAGGTAGAAAGCGCCATCGTCGCGGATATACGCTTGGGCGATGTCGTCGAGGGTCTGGCGCATGCGGTCCTGGATATAGATCTTCTGGGGCTGGTCGCGGGAGAAGGCGCGGCCGAGCAGCGTGATCACGCCGGCGGCTTGGTACGCCTCCCACTCCTCGCCATAGCAGTACTCCTCCCGCTGGTGTCGTGAGCCCATGTACAACAGCACCGCGCCGATTTCTTTGCCTTGGGACTTTTCTAGCGCGCGGTGCTGTACGAAGGCGCGGAAGGGTGCAAGACCCGTGCCCAGCCCGGCCATGATGATCGGTTGGGTTGATTTAGGTGGAAGTTTCATTACGGATGGCTTCACGCTGACGGTGATGGGTGCACCGACTTTCAGGTTGCTGAGATATTTCGTCGCTTGCCCGAACCGGTCGCGTCCCTTCGGGTCTACCCAGTTGACCACCACAATCATCAGCGCGACAGATGTGGGTGTCACGGCCTGGCACGATGCAATCGAGTATTCGCGGCGTTTCATCGGGGACACAATGCGCACGATGTCATGGAATGATGGATGTGCCGACGGGAATTCGAGGAGCACGTCTGCAAATGTGACGGTGTCGACTTCGGCGCGGCGTTGGAATTCCTTGAACCCTTCAGGTCCGGCAAGGGTCAGGAGGTTGCGTTTCTCTGTCGCATCGTCGGCGAAGTCGGCGAGCGCTTCGTAGAACTTCTTGGGTGGCCGCCCGAATATGTCGACGTTCTGCATTAGTGCTTGGTAGACAGTGCGGTTTTCGAAGACGGCGAGGTCATCGCGTGATGAGACTTCAACGATGGCATCAGCATCCAAGCCGTACCATCTGATGAAGTCCATCACTTGGTCATGATCGTTCTCAGCGTGGATACCTAGAGCTTCGCCAATGTCGTACTTCAAACCCGAGGAACCTAGATCGAACTCGATATGGAAGATGTTGCGGTCGTAGGTCAGAGGTGTCAGGCGACGGTTTTCCTTCACATGGACCGTAAATGTCTTGGTTGGAAGATCGGGGCGGAGAACGTTGTTGGTATTGTATGCTTCTTTGAACAAGAGACCCTTGGCCGCTTGCTGCCAGTTACGAAGAACAGTGGGCGGCTCCTCTTCAGTCTTGCCGAAGGAGGCAAAGCTGTTCGCCGTGACGTCAACAGCTAGTGGCTGCTGCTGGCTATCAACTTCAAGCTCCGCCCACTCCTTCGGTACTTCGATTTCGCGAAGAGTCTTTTCCAAGTCCGTTACGATTGAGTCCAACGAGAAGTAGCCATTGACTTTGGCGACTTTCTGCAAGCCGACTTCTTCGCTGTTTCGGAGGGCAACCCTAATGAAGGCAGTTTGCAGTCGCAGAGACTCTATTTCACTATTGTCCACAGTCAGGGAGGTGTTTGCTGGGTTGATCAGATAGAGACCGATGCCAGATTCGACAACGGTCTTCTTGAATTGCGCTGGTAGCTTCTTCTCGACATCTTCATCCTTGACACCTGGAAGGATCAGAATAACCTTGCCACCTGTCTGGAGAGACTTCAAAACATCAATCTCAGATAGCAATTTGACCTCTGTGACCACGACAGCGTTGGCAGAAGTGATTGGATACGAGGCATCGAGACTGGTTGATGATTTGCGAATATCAATTCTGTGAATGCCACCTTGCACGAGATTATCGTGAGTCGTGTTGACGGTGACATTTTGAGCAGAATCCGTGGCGAGAGCCTGGGCAAGTAGGTTGGCAGCAGGAGCAGAAAGCGCATCATCAGTGTTCCAGAACGTGTATTGTTGGACAGTGTTGTCGAGGAATGATGTAATGCCCTGCTCATTGCCAGGCTTGCCTGCGATAGTTTGAAACGTTTCTGCAATTGTGGAAGGTGTCCAGCGCGTATTGCGAGAATATTTCAAATCTTGAACGCGAGGAGCGCTATGAGATGATATGCCATAGGAGATTGCGGCGAGTACATCATCATAAAGCTGAGAGTGAATGCCCGCTTCTTGAACAGCCTGTGCATCATTGACTTGTCCAAGAACACCAACAACTCTGACGCTCTGTGGCAGGAGCTTCAAGAATTGTTCCTCAGCGAAAGGTCGATAGAGGCGAACATTGACTGTTCCAACCTTACTACCAGCCTTGGCTAGAACATCAACGGCTTGAGAAGCGAGAGAACCTTCGATGGAACCAAAAGTTACAAGAACGGTCTCGGGTGCGGTATGTCCAGTATATTCGAAGGGCTTGTAGTCGGTTCCAAGCTCGTCATTAAGGGCTCGGAGCGTCCTCAACGCCTTGCCTTCCAAGCTCAAATGCTTGCGCTCTTCATCTGAAATTGACTTGAGAATAGTATCGTATGTTGCCGCCAGACCAGACTTGTCCAGAATGTCAATAACTCGTGTTGTGTCCCGAGCAGTTCTGAGGCCATCATAGACATGTAAAGTGGGCAGATCCTGAGCCAGTAGAGTGGCTAACAAGGACATGTGTTGAGCCTCGTACGCTGAAAGTGTCGAGACTAGACCGAGGCCAAGGTCCTCTGCAGTGGACAGGGCCGAGGCATAATCGGATACCAGCCCACCGTCCTTGCTTCCATCGTAGTCCAACGCCGCAATGTGGGCAACAAACGGATTGCTGACGGAGTAAAGGAGTGAAAGTTGGTCAAGAGCGGGTCTCAAAAACCTCAGAGCGGCGGACGACGCAAGCAGGCCTTGGGGAATATGCCTCTTCTTCAAATCGAAATCCTTGGAGAAGATATATCCCAATGCAATGGAACCTGCTCCACTGCGTATCTGCATTGACTGAAGCGATGTTTTGTAGCCATTTGCATTCGTCTCTTGGGCATCCGACCAAGCTTTAGCCGCCACATCGAGATCAAAGGACTCTGGAGAGTAGGAGAAGATCTTGTCCGACAAGGTATATGCAACTTGCTGGATAAGGGTCTGAGCAGTCACGTAGGTAGGACCGGCAACCGAGGCCAGTGGCGGCGTTTGGCCGAAGGGAAGGCTATTAGAGTGTATGGGAGCCATCGCGATATGTGACTCCAGAACTGCTACGCAAGCGAAAAAGAAACGAACTGCACGCAGCACACTCGCGACTGAGGGAATGAAGGCGAGTTGGAAAGAAGGAGGAACACACCTTGGTAAGCATAAAAGTAGAGCGCGCCATGCCTTCGGCCAGCCACTCCAGACTACTCGGACCTCGATCGGCACTTATTTTGTGCCCTTGGGGGTGTCACCAGCGAAAAAGTCTGAGGAGAAGTTTGGATTCTTCGATCACGCAATCGAGGCTAGCAGACAGCCTTGCTACCTTAGCGTCATCACGTGGAGATGGTTCATGCAAGGCTGAGCAATCACGAAAGTGGAAGGCTATCCGAAGGCATAAACTGGTTAGTCAGTATGATACACCACTTTACTTCCATGCACCGACCATGTAGGTGCCATATTAGCAGAACCTTCTATGTCGTCCACAGCTCCCAGTACAGAATTCCCGTCACGACATTCGAAATACTTTCTTGAAGACAACCCTAAAAACATATATTCTAGTGGGCCCACTAACTGATCGCCTCCTATCCGCCATCGACGTGTCGGTTGTCCTCCGAAAGTATTTACGGGACTTACAATATTGATATTTTTCTATGTTCTTTAGAGCGGTCTTGATACGCGGAAAGTACCTATCGTGAATGCCAAGCGTATGCTAGTTATTACCACGCGTTCACCTCATCTCATCACTGGTCATTCAGCCCCTTTTTAGTTCTATCTTATCTTCATCGTTGCGAAGAATGCCATATCATCGTTTGTACGCGAATTATTAAAGCTTCATCCGACCTGAGCAGCAGCTACCGAAGCGCGAGTTTCATGCTTTCGGCCATCGCGGCGGAATGCAGCGTGATCAGCGCATCTTCAACAAGATTGCAGAACATGCTGCTGAGTCAGCCCGATCGACTAGGCACACTTGTGAAGAGTCTTGAGACAGCGCTACTTGGATGCGCGTTGACTATGTCAATCTTACAAGAGCAGATCGGTGGACTTGCCACAGAGACCAAAGAGGGAGATGAATCCCAAGAAGTTTAAGATCATCCTTCAGCAGGAGCATCTGAGAGAGTTACTGCAACAGATCCGTGGCCAGCAAGTCTCGATCACCCTACTACTTCAGACCTACCAAAACGACTCTCTAACGGAAGTTAAGCAATCTATTCAGGACTACAACATTATCCTGCAGCAGATGGCTAACAAGGGCCTTTCACTGTGGCGAGGCAATCAGTCACCAGGACAACAACATACCCCTCCGGCCGCGATTGTTGGTAATGGCGACACGGATTCGGTTTTCGAACTGTCCTCGATCATCACGGGTACCAGGTTCGACTTTGACTACCAAGTGCTAGACTCTAGAGCGTATCGATCAACGATGATGTACTTGAAGCATACCCAACAGCTTAAGGAAGCCGGAGCTACAAATGACGAATATGAGCAAAGAGGTAAACAACCTGCAGAGCGAGACGACTCCCAGGGCGAAGGCTTTGAGTGCAACCGCGTGATTTCATCAACAAAGTCGCTTCTATTCACCGAGATCGATCACCGAGTCGGCGGCAGAGGATCCCCGAATATTTAGACTTATGCAAAGGGGAATCTACCCTCTCTGAAATCCAAGGGCCTGGCGACAGTCACACGGCCAACGAAGAGCAGGAACCCCAGCACGAAGATTTTAACGACCAGGAACCCCAGGAACCAGCTACCACTGATGAGACGGCAATTCGTGATCTACAACACAATGAATCCAACATGCCGCCAACAGCTCAGTTTGATCAGATAGAGTTATCTAAAGATGCAATCCCGCAGCGGGGCCTCCTCCAATCCTCCCGTTCAGGGAGAGAAGTAGTTTCCCCTTCGGAAGTTTAAGAACCACCAGAAGATGGAAACTCTATGTCTTTTACAACTTCCAATCCAAAATCCCCGTCACGATGGCAACGACTACTGATGGGAGGGAAATCTCGGTCTATGCCGGTACAAATATCCTGCCCAAGAACAAGAAAGATAGTGATCGTGGGAGATCCAGGCTGTGGGAAGACGGCTGTAATCATGCGCTTCATGAAAGGGTTTTTCTCAGAACCTTGGATTAGTACACTATTTGAAGCGTATAGTTTTAATGTTGAATTCGGCGGCAGAGCGATCGAATATGGCATCTGTAACACTGCCGGACTGGAATATTACGATTGATTGCGACCCCTAAGCTACGAAGGCGCTCATGTAGTTCTCCAATGTGACTCTCTCGAAACCTGATTCGCTCTCGACAATGCAAACCTAACTAAAGGTGAAGGAAATCCGCTCTTTAGAAACGAGAGAAAACGCTAATATCGGTAGCAAATCACTAGTGTAGACATCCATCCAACCGTTGCAGGATTAATGACGAGTAATCTAACAGGTATACGATATGTATACCTTTGCTGTTGTTTTGACAAGTTGGTGCTCAAGGAACCCAGTTACCCAGAGCGTGAATATAAAATCGAAATATTAACTCCAAACTGCCGCACTAACCGAAACAGAGATTCCGCCACCTTAGATATTGCCCGTAGCCAGACAGGTACCAACTTCATCGCCCGTTATCAGAATTTATCACCACCGCACTCAACAAAATAGCACCACCAACAAAATGCGTGGTGGTGACTGGCATCCAGGCCATGCCAGCGCTTGAGGACCTTAAGCCATGATGACATTGGTTTCAACGGTTGTATTACGATAGCATGGCTTTAGCGACGGGATGTGATTGGCTCGGCCGCCGAGACGGGCTGATTAGTATGATGCTAGAAAGATTTAGCAGGTACCAACTTCCACATCGGGCAGTCTTCTGTATGACCTAAACACGCCTGGATGCAGTGGGACTACTAATCATTCTCTGGGATTCAATTAGGTCCGAAAAGAGAGGATAAAGAGGGAAGAGGTTGCCACCTTGAAGTTGGGGCTGTATCCTCTCCTCCTCGATAGGAGTTTGTGGACAACATGGCTACTTTGCTGGATCTTCCAACAGAGATATTGGTTCAAATCACTCAGTACGCCAGCTTTAATGGGGATCTGCCATATCTTAGACGGGTTAACTCTCGGTTTAACGACATATTGAAGGAACAGTCTCATCGATTTCTTGAAGACCTGCGCCAGCGATATGACCTCAGCGCTCGGGTCATCGATCTTTACTTCACACACAGGTTAGGAACGCCTTCCTTGGAATCTTGTCAACCAAGGTTGATGGACGTAATTGCGCTTGATCACTTTCTACGGGGTGTAGAAATCGTCGCAGAAGACGCCGATAGGGCACTGCAGTCAAGGCTAATTGCAAAGGCAACACGTCCGTATCCGATCAGCAGGGAGTCGTTTTTGCTGTTTGCGGTCCTCAGTCATTTGTTGGGCCTTTCAAAGACGGTGCTATCTATGACTGGAACGATACTGGCACCATGTCACAGTGGCGAGACTTTTGCCCCGAAAGTGCCGAGCGATCAGTTTGTCCATTTCCTCCAGTCTGAATTGGCGTTGTCAGACCTAGAGTCAATCATCGCAGTCATTAACATATGTGCAACAAGGCTCTGGAGCACGATATTCTTGTTCCGGCCGATTGATATGATGGTGACGAGCTTCGGGAGTCTTAGTGGGTATTCGTTCAATATGCATCAAGCCATCTTGGCTGAACACACGATCTGGAAAGGTCCAAACTGGGTTTCAAAGGTGTTGGAAAGGTACAGCAAGTCGCCTGGGCTGTCTTTCCCACAAATCTACACCGAGCCCGAGGATCCAGTCATTACTGGAGGGATCTGGAACGGCTCTCACGAGAACGGGGCTTTGCTTGCAGCAAACGGAGTGGCGCGAATGCTGTGGAAAGAGCGACAAGACAAGATCGAGCAAGTGAAAAAGGGGTGAATGAGATTCGCCATTGTTGATCATAACGCTGGACACTCAACTTGGTGCGTGGCGGGGTTGTTCAGGAGGTATGTCGTCGCCACAAACTTAGGCAATCAATCCTTTTTATCGATATCCTGCATGATATCGATACGTTGTCACCAATCAAGGCTTGGCGGCGAATGCACCTTTGTCTCATCTACTGCAGCCGTGCACCGAGCGAGCGTTCGCTACAGAGAAATGTTTCTGAGGGCGATCAAATCATATCGTGAGAATTGGCGATGCAATTCCAAAAGTAGCTGATTGCGTCTCCCTTTCTTCTAAATCAGAGAAATGGCTAGATGGCCGCTGAAGCGATGGCATATCTATGGGGAATGATGCATAAGCGTTGGATCTCAAGCCTGTTAGAAATGCGCAGTGGAGAGGTTGATGCAAGTACGATGCAGGAGGAGATGAGGACAGAGATTTGAGCGAGAAGCCCCAATGCAGGGTAGTTCCGGGAGTGGACAGCGCTAGCCCGTATCTGGATTAGGGGCTTGGCATTGTTTATCACCACCTTGCCCCTTCTCGTTAGCCAGGAACCGCTGGGCCCAAATCCAATTACTTTGGGAATTGGGACTCCATCTTCTCCTCCCGTTCCCGTCACCGTGCAACCCGCATGCTTGACACTTTGACATAACAGCACCAGCACAAACATCCATACTCTCCATACTCCATCATTCATGGCGACTCTTTGCATCCTTCCATCCTGTACCCTTCCCACGCACCTCCTCTGCGACATCACCCTATACCAACATGCCTGAGCCATTATCATCCTTGTCACCATCCAAACAGAATTCGCGATCTTCTCCTGTCAAGCTTCAGTTTTCCCCCCATAAGCAAGAATTCGAACAATCCACCGAGTGTCTAAAATCCCCTCCTGCTATGTCCACTGTCGCGTATGCGCATACAACCTCGATAGAAACAATAAATATACATCAATCGAACATCACCATGGACCACAAAAGGTCTCCCTCCATCTCTCCCGCTCAATCCCCAAGTCCTCGAAAAGGATTTTCCCCGATAAAATATCGCCTGCAAGATGATACCAAGTTGGTCGACTCTCCGCCTGGCTCACCTGCTGAACCTACATTACGGTTCAACGAAGGCCTAACTCAAGCAATTGAGAACATGCAGAAAGCTACCCACACCGACTCTTTGGACGACTCAATTCTCCACCACAGTCCAAGCAGCAGCATTGCCCCTTCACCACAGCGCGATAGTACAGTCAATCACGTCGATAGAGGCGAGGTCGACGACCTCACATTGACCCTTGGTCTCGACGACAAGACCACGAGTGTTCATGACGAAACTGTTGGTGATCTTAGCACAATCTCGGCTATCCCTACAGACCTCACCCGATTCGCCAATATACGCAATTCCCCATCTAAACATCCAGCACCAGAGCCATGGTCCCCATCCAAGCAATTACGCACCTCAATAGTGTCCAGTACTCCGACCACTGGTCAAAGACCCTTGCGATTGCTATCTTCTTCGCGGCATAGCACTTCTTCCAATGAGGACGATGAAGCGACACCTCGACGACCACGTAACTCCAATGATTCACCTACAGATTTGATGAATTTTACTACTCAAACAAACATTATCATTCCACCCCCAACTTCAGCACCCCGAGCTATGAGACGGAGTCCGTCCGGGAGAGGGGGCTTTCCTATCAAAGTCAACCCCAGTCCTGCTCACCGCTCGCAAGCTTCTGTTGATAGGGAGAGAGCCACGGGTCGGTCACCTCAGAAGCAGCATCAAGCCGCATTTTCCGAGAGGACTGTGCCTGCCACCCCTGCCGGCCAGCGGCACAGCATGTATAGTGCTTCTACAGGACTTGGGGTGGACTTATTGGACATTGATCTTGAGCCTATGGCGACCCCAAGGTCCATTCCAACTATCACACCACGAGAACTTGAAACTCTGAGATCGGAACTGCAATCACGTATCTCTGGCCTTGAAGCGACCCTATCTGGAAAAGAAGCAGAAGTGATGGCATTAAAGCGATCCATCACTGACGCTGAGGTCCGAGCAGGCAAGATCAATGAGGAACTTCGGACTGAACGTGTTTCCCGGGAGGAGCTTGAACACACAAAAGACGAATTAGAGCGGAGGAGCCGAGAAATGGAAGAAGTCCTTCGAGAAGTCAAACAGAACGTATTTCTGGAGGAGCGAGAGAAGGAAAAACTCAGACGACAAGCTGAGGAAGCGGAGCGACAGGCAGAGGAGCGGGAAGTTCGTATTTTAGAGTTGCAAGCCTCCCTTGATACGCTCCGATCAGATCGTCTCAAATGCAGTCCAAGCCCCGCAAAGAATGGTGGCCCAGCAACACCTGGGATGGGCAATGACGTTGACTTTGCAGTCAAAGATGCCACGGAGAAGGTCGCTCGTGAATTACATTCTCTTTACAAGAGCAAGCATGAGCGCAAAGTTTCCGATCTGAAGGTCAGCTACGAGAAGCGTTGGATCAAGCAAGTCGAACAACTTCGCGCTGAACTGAAGGCGTCCCAGGAAGAGGTGCTCAAGTTGCAGACCGAGAAAGAAGCCACCATGAGCGGAGTCATACCTGGACAAAGCGAGCTGATTTCGAAAATGGAGGGCCAAATTGAGGAGCTTCGAAGGTGGAATGAAGAGGCCACCGCTAAGACGAAGATGGCGGAAGCAGAAGCGACTGGACTACGTAGTCAGGTGGACTCTTTATCCAATGAAACCGAGGCTCTGCGCAAAGAAGTGGAACAAGAAAGGGTGGAAAAGGGAGATCTGGTCGCCCAAGTGGATTTGTTCCTCGCGATGAGTACCCAGCAAGAGGAACAACGAGCTGCCGTGCGACAGCCAACCCAACCTGTCAGCCCCCCGCGAAGTGAGGATGGCAACGGGCGGCCCAATTCAGCGGCTGCCATCGCAAGCCCGAACAAGTTCAACCGAAATAGTATGACTGGGCCAAGTCCAGGGCCAACAACCACTAGTCGACCCCGACCGATGAGCATGTTACAGAAGCCCACGGCAGGAAAATACTCTGGTATCCCAGCCCCTGGATCTGGATTGAAAGCGCCTAGCGGCAAATCGAATGGATACGGTGGAAGGGGTGGAGGGATCATGGAAGGAATCACTCGCATGGGTGCTGGAGGGAGATAAGGGGAATGCTGTGTGCAAAACACTAGTGGATGCTCGGTAATGTTCATGGTGGTGGCATGAGGGTCGAGCATAGGGCTCGCCGAGTAGCAGATATTCTTGGATATGACTCGCATGACTGAACTCTGTTCGACTTACGACAATGACGAAAAGACAGCCTTCCCTGACAGATATGGTGCGGGCGTTTGAGTTTTGAGATGTTCAAGATTGGATTACTCGAGGGTTTGTGGCGCAAGGGTCAAGAACCAAGAGGACTCGTGAACTTTTGGTTCGAGATGCTTGGTACGGAGTGCCTACGTAGTCCCCAACTAGTATACTTTGTGCTCCCCGTTAGAGATCAGAAGTCACGGGGCAGAATCAGCGATATTCCCTTGCTTTGATTGGGGTTTTGAATTGCATCGGCTGTATGCCAGTGGCCAGCATCAACGCACGAGGTCCATGGATTACTTGTAAACGAGCATCGAAGCGAGGACCAAGTCCGGTTGTTCGGGAAAAATAGTGAGGCTAGCGAGGGTAGGGGTTAACGTATATGTCTTAGTATACGGGGTGTTTGTGTTTCATCCGCCAAGATGCGGAGGCGATTGTGCGGCACGATTCCTCTTCAAAACGTGGCGAAACCTCTTCAACCGCCTTTCAGCCCCTTCAGACACCCAACCAATCTCATTCCTCTCAAGAAGTACTACTACACCTCATTCTACTCTCTGCATAGCTCCAAAACTGAGGAAAGCTTGATCGCAGTCGGTTGCGCTATCCAGCCTGTGCTTACCCCTGGGGGCCTCAGAAAAATGACATGACTCTACCTTGGTCACTCTCAGTCGTCGACAAGGTCTCCCTGGGAACCTGCCTTGGGACTAGCTACACCACGGGGGCAAAATCACTCGTCTTGCCCCGAAGCCGCCAACGTCTAGAAGAAGGCAAGCGAATGTTTTGGGACCGACCGAGCTTGGACGGTCGCTTACTCTCTCTACCCAGGCTGCTCTCGAAAAAATCACTAGCGAGCCATGATGCGACAGGCTCCTCCTGGCCAGCAGTCCATCGGCGGAGATTGTTAGCATCTCAGATGAGCCCAGGAGCACCCATCTGAATCGGTGAATCGAAACCTAAAACCACGCAGACTAAGTATAGGTGAGTCGAGAGGGCTGGGCCGGATCACCGCGGCCGCAAGGAATGTGTATATATCTCATTTAATCCTGCTCTTGCTTTGATGGATTCCCTTCTCCAAGCAGCTGAGCTAGCTTGAGCATACACGGTCGTTTCGCCACAATCTTCGTTTCTTTTCACTACACTCTTTCAGTTCCGTTTCGTGTTCCCGGAGAACTAAATCACTGTGTTACTACATTCCTTTTCTTCTTCGCCACTCTCTCAACGACAAAAGACTAGAAACGAATATCACACTCGCTACGAGAATTTGCGTCACTCCGTCTTGAAAAAGTGAACTATCGTTAACAAATATGCATCCAACAACTTATCTCTCAGTTCTCCTCGCCATGGGCTTGGACCTGGCCATCGCCCGTCCAACCAACTTTCAAGCGCCTCAAATCCGCGCCTATGGCCATCCCCACTCAGTCCGATCTATCGGCAGACGCTCAACTAGACTCCACCGCCGTGAGGTTCCCCTTGAACACAGTCACGAGATTTTTGTGAAACTCGTCAACGAGTTCCTCAAGAAGGACAACCCAGACAACATCCAGGACGCCGTGTTCGGCCTCCTCGGAAACGCTGCCGCCTCAGCCGGCCAAGGCAAAATCACCGACACCGACTGTCTCCAACAAGCCACCGCCGACCGCGCCTTCACCAACGCCAAGAAGGAAAACGACCTTGACGGCCAGATCGGCTCCCTGATCTACCGCGCCCTGGAGCGCAACACTGGCTCTGTGGGCCAGAAATCGACGCTCTGCACGTCGATCAAGGCCGTGAACCCGGAGATTGCCCTCATCTCCCAACACCAGGACCCTGCCTCTGACGGGGCAGCGGCCACCAACAAAGCCATCGCGCTCGAACTCGCCGTCCAGATCGCTCTGGTCGGCGGCGACCCACTTGACGCTCTCGACTCGGGCACTTTTGCCCCTGGCAATCTCGGCGACCCAACTGGTGCTGGCAACACCTGCGACGACCTCGATGACCCCGCCGATGGTTGTATCTTCACAAAGTTCCTGATCGTCGAAGACGCCACCGAAGATGAAGTGAAAACTTTTGTCGCCTCCCGCATCGGCAATGGAGGCAACGGCGGCAACGGCGGCAACAATGGCGGCAACAACAATGGCGGCGCTGCTACCACCACCACAACCGCTGCTGGTGGCGCCGCGAGCACCACTCTCGCAACTGTGACCACATCCGCCGCTACGACCACATCCGCCGCCGCGACCGCGACCGCCACCGGCGGCAATGGAAACGGCGGCAAGCTGAACCTCGGCAGCTGCAAGAACGCCAAGGTGATCTTCGCGGCCAACCTCGACGGGCGCAGGGAGGCATTCGCCTTCGCGCCCGCCAGCAGGAACGACTTCCCGCACGGCGCCGACGAGACCCTCAAGACCATCACCGACTTTATCTGTAAGTTTTATCATCTTCCATTCCCCTGTTTAATTTGACGCAAAAACGCAAGAACGCTAATATCACTCGTGATCCACAGGCCAATCGCTCAACGACAGGTGCAGGGCCCCCAAGGCTTCCGTCGATGCCTGCAACGCCGCAGCCAGCCGCGCCGCCTCTCTCACTGGCCAGGCGGCTGCCAATGCATTCAATGCCGCTTTCGGCAACTGATTTGCCATTTCTCGCTTCTCGAGAGTTGATCTTTTGGTGGGTAGGAAGTTGGGATGATGGTTGCTTGCTTGATCGATCGATCGATCTCTGAAATATGGGATCTGGGGAAGGTTTCGGTAGCGCAGTGGGCCCCTTTTGGCTTCTGCTTGGTGGTCTGTTTCGTGTGGGCCCCAGCGTGTCAATTTTACACTTCATGTACAAAGATTTTTGAAACAACCAGACAAGTATGACTTGAATGAGTTACGCCTTTTGACGATAGTGGTTTTCTGTGTCTTCACTTGTGAAAGTTGTTTCATTCGCTGTACTGATGTCTCATTGCAATCTCTAAATTAAGGATGACGGAGAACTACCTCCTCGCAGGTCATGGACGCCGATTCCCCTAGCGAAGGTCCTGAAACCCGAGATCAATGCACCAGTGGTCGAAAGATACATCCCGCACCCCAGCGCAAATCACCAATTCGTGCTAAGCAACAAACCTCACCTTCCCATCACTTTTGGATTCAGGACTCTTGTCTTTCTTGATTTCAGGTGCACCGCCCCCAACATCAGCCTCTGCCCCTTCCCGAATATGAGGTTGGCGTTGTTTAGGGTCAGCCATTTTGCCAGTCCCATGAGCTCGCGAGAGTTCAGGCTTCGTTTCCTTTCGGCTACCAAAAACGCTCCGCAATTTATCGTCAGTCCTGCGCTGCGAGGGATTTGTATTCATTTTTGTGGATTTGGATGCTGAGCCAGAAGGCCGCTTTGAAGAGGTCACATTTTTAGGAAGGGGTCTCCTCGCTACGTCGGATTTTCTCGGGGTATATGGCCTGGGTGTCCGTGATGGATCGTTTGTTGGGTCGAGGTATACATTAAGTTTCTGTGCAGTTGAGGTTGCAGGTCCCATACCTCGTCGTACTGGGCGGCTGGAAGGTTTGTTAGCATTGAGTGTAATTTAATCCACAGGTCAGAATGCCAACAGTGGCTTCCATTGATTCAATCGAGTGGCGAACATACCGTTGATCTTCATCTTTCAGGTCTGCCTTTGTGCACCCAAGCGCGTTGCTCGTTCTCTTTGCGGCTCGTTTGATTTTAGGTCTGAAGAATGGCAGGTATGGCGGGTATCGTTTGTCGCCATTCCCATCGCACTGTTGAATGGGAATGACCATCGGATGCATGATAAGGTCGTGGACAAGTAATCGGCAATGATTGGAGGTCGAGGTTGTAGAGTGGGGAGGTAAGATGTTTACAACGTAATCAATATCTGGCTTTTGGAGACGTAAATTGACGGTATCAAGGGAGTCAATTTGCAACAACCAAATGAAGGAGATCATCTTTGTAACATGAGTAGTATATATATATATATATATATGTAGTAGATCGGCAAGTGCAAGTGAGGCATGTTCATTAGGCCTGATTGTGCTATAGTAGCGGCAGGCACGATAGACTTGGACCGCACGAGAATGTTAATTGCTCATGCGAGCCGCACTTGCAGATGTGCTCGTTTCATACCAAACTCACTCTCGTTGTGTTTCGAGGCGCGTCAGCGAGCTTGAGGACTCGATCCACCATCACCTCACTATATCCGAGATAGTTGGCAGGGTCGCAAAATTTCTCTAACTCTTCTCTACTCAGTTTGCTCTTGATCTCATCGTGTTCGCAGAGAAGATCCAACAGCTGTCGATTTTCCTCCTGCGACTTCCGGCAAAGGTCATAGACAATGTCGTGGGCGTACTGACGACCAAGGGTTTTCCCTAGTCCCATCATAACGGCTTCAGAAACGATGCCACCTTTGGAGATATCCAGATTCTTCTTCATCGCATCTTCATGGACCTCAAGACCAGCAATTAGTTCTGAAGTCTGCTTCAGCGTCGCGTGGGTGAGGGTCGATATTTGAGGTAGAACGATCCACTCAATTTCCCATGGACCAGTACTCCGCTCATGGTCTTCAACCATTGCTTCGAATAGACTCGTGCTTAGTTGTCGAACGGTACTGGCCATCGCGGTGATGTAGGCACATGATATGGGGTTTCGCTTCTGTGGCATGGTACTGCTCGACCCTCGATGAGGCACGAATGGTTCCGACACTTCTCCCACTTCTGTTTGATTCATGAGCTTCACGTCAAGAGCAAATTTCGCGCAAGTGCTTGTAAGCATAGCGCATAATGATCCAAACTCGGCAATTCGGTCCCTTTCTGTGTGCCATGCAATGTCTGGAACTTTCAAGTTCAGGTTTTTGGCAAGCTCCTTCTGGCATTCGAGACCTAGATTGGGGCGGTCTTCTGTGGGTGGTAACGTTGCTAAAGTGCCGGCAGCACCCGAAAATTCGAGGACCGTCAGGCGATATTCAACGTCCTTGAGTCTTTCTTGGTGTCTTAGGAATGTGGCTAGCAACCGGGCTATCTTGAAACCGAATGATATGGGTACAGCTTGTTGCAGATTGGATCTGGCTGCCATAGGAGTCGACCTATGCCGTTCTGCCAGCGATCGCAGTGATGAAGTGATGTGGTGAAGAGCTTTCTCAAACAGACTCAAAGTATCCCATAGCTGAATGACGGTTGCGGTGTCGGTGACATCCTGAGTTGTCGCACCCCAATGGGCCCATTCACCCAAACCAGGCTCAGTTTCGTTGACATGCTTGACCACCTGTTTCACGAGTCCTAGCACCGGATATCCGATCAATTCGGTCTGCTGTCGCAAGTCGTCAAAGTCCACATTTCGAACGTCCAGACAGAACTGTATGATCTCATCGGCCGCCCGCTGTGGGATTATCCCCAGCCTCGCCTGGGATTTCGCCAATGCGCCTTCGAACGCCAGGTAGCACTGGGTTCGTGTTTTGTCAGACCATATGGCGGCTGACTCTCGGGTAGAGAGAATATTCCCAAAGATCATCGAATCTTGGACTGTGCTCATTGTCAAGGCTGAGACGATGGTTGTTGTAATCCTAAAGAATTCCAATTACCAAAGTGAAGTGGTGCTAAATCTCCACAGAAGTCTGAACCCCCAGTGGGCTAAACGAGAACTTGCGTACTCTACAGCCTCACGATGATCGTGGTGGGGGATTGTACGTGTAATTCTGCAAGCCTGGGGGGCCTAAAGTGAAAGCAAGCTTGAACGAGAACGATTGGTGGTCGCTCTGATTAAAATAGGCATACAGTACTCCAAGGATTCTAACCTGAAGCTGGCCATGACTTCATTCCCAACTCGCATGGGTTCCAGCACAGGCGCAGCGTCATTCCTTGGTTATTGAGGCTTTGAGTAAGAACAGCACCTCATTTGTTGTTTAGATAACGACTAAATCATTCAGAATGCCCAGGTGGTCTCGTACATTTATTGAGATGTACTGTCTCACTGACGGCGGTTCTATGCCCCTAGGGTTGCCACCCAGGCTAAGCTGCGGGTTCTTGTCATTAGAAAGAGAATGACATATTTTGCCCGAGCCATCAGTCACGTGTTTCGGATGTACGTCGGTCCGATCAACCGACGGAATCATTCCGACATTAGAAACCTCCACGTATAAGTGACATCCAATGCTTGGGCGTGTTAAATAAGTCTATCCCAATCCCATTACTTCTGCTTCGAAACTCCTTTGTTGAACTCAGCCGAGCAGGGGAAAGACGTTTTCTTGAGAAGATTGCCTTGGATTCTATATTATTGAAGCCTTGTATGTTTGCATCCCAATCTTTGTGGCAGCGGTCTCTCCCCAGTCTCAGCCCACTAGGTTCCAAGCAACTTCTTACGTCCACCGTTGCGCATCTCACATTTAGACAAAGTCCAGTCCATCGTCCGCAGCATCCTCTTCAATTATTCAGGATGTCAACTTCTACACGCTCAAGCAAGCGTCAGAAGACAAATGACGACATCCCTTATACTCTGGTTTATTGTAAGTCTTTTAACCACCCTCCTCGTTGCTGTTTCAGGCTTATGCCGTCGAGGTACCATTCAAAGGCGCCGGTTGTCTAAGAAATACCCAAAGAACTATAACCACTCACAGTATTCAAATGAACAGGGCCATCAATTCCAGGAAGAGGAGAGAACGTGCGTCTCGCCTTTGAAGCCTCAGGAACACCTTACAGCGACATTTCGAACGAGAGCAAAGACGGCATCAATGCTGTCCTCGCACAGATCAGCGGAGAAAACATCGGCGACGAGCACAACCCACCACCGCTCGCACCTCCAGTGCTCAAGCACGGAGACGAGATCACGATCTCCCAGACCCCGAACATCTTGTTCTACCTGGGCCCCAAGCTCAACTTGGTCCCGAAAGTCGAGGAAGATCCTGTCGGAATCTACCACGTCAATGCCCTCGCTCTGACCGCCTTGGACGGCCTATCCAACGAACCACATGACACCCACCACCCAATCGCCACCGGAGACTACTACGAAGCCCAGAAGCCCGAGGCTCTCAAGAAAGCCAAGGACTACCGCGCAAACCGCCTTCCCAAATTTCTCGGCTATTTCGAGCGTGTCCTCAAGGGCGCTGCCTCTCAAGGTGGTGAGTATCTCTACGGCGGCCAGCTCACCTACGCGGACCTCGTGTTTTTCCAATGCTTGGATGGTGTGTCATTCGCGTTCCCGAAGTGCACCGCTAAGATGCGGGAGAGCGGCCAGTATGATCGCGCTTTTGCGCTGTATGATCGTGTCAAGGGCCTTGAGAAAGTGAAGGCCTATCTTGAGAGCGATCGACGGCAGAAGTACTCACTGGGCATCTATCGTCACTATCCTGAGTTGGATGAGGGTGGAGAAGGAGATGCGTAGAGACTTGGAACTGATTGCTAGAGGACGAGACATTTCAAAAAGAGAGGTTATTTATGATGGCATTTGAAATATGAATCTTGGTATTCGCCCGTGCTATTTGCTCAAGGAGGCTACCGTAAAATTATTTGCAACCGGTATTTCGTCTTCTCTCATCGTGGTGGGCCCAATCAATGATCACTCTCATATCATTTTTGGCCTACCTTTCGGCCCTCCTAGGAGAAAATCCCAGGGTACAAACTCGTACTGATTTCGTTCTCAAGTATCCAATCTACAACCACGGCAGAGCCGTTCAGCAAAGACTCAATCTGGTCTTCCGTGCACGTCGCGGTAGGATCGTAAGAGTAGCACACCCACAGCGGCTCTGGCGGATCATCATTCTTGAACGCCCACGTATCAGCCGGCCCAGTCGTGTGATAACTCCCATTGGCAGCAGTGTCAACCTCCCCAGTTGAGATGTCTTTATTGAACAAGGCTCGATGGAAAATTTTGTAGGCCGTTTCGGGTTGATACGAGGGAACTTCATGACCAGACTCGTAGACGCGGCTAAAACTCAGATTGCCGTACTGTCTGACCTGGCCGCCGACGTAGCTGTCGTTCGCGTGAATGGGCTGGTAGCCTGCCTTGTGGAAGCCTTCAGTGTGCGTATAGTTTATGGCGAGAGATACCGCTTCGCCGCCGATCCAGTTGCACGCGAAGTCACGGTCACCGTAGACCAGCACTACTTTAATCCCATTCTCGAGAAGATACGTCAGGTCCTCGAGCCACCCGGGTCGAGGATAGTCGCCGATGCTGCGGAATGCTGTAGACACGACCGATGAGGATTGGGTGAAGTTGAGAGGCACTCCTAATGCTTGTTGTACGTGCGGCTGGTTGAGCCACCCCTCGTACCAGGGTGCTGGGAATGGATCTGGATCAAAGGTAGCGAAGTCATAGTAATTCCTGCCAGAATAGTCAAGGTAGGGATCCCGCACATGATTCGTGCAGAATGTTTCCGCATCCTGGCAGATTTTGTTGACCGAGGTGTTCACACCGCGTTGTTCAGGGTCAAATTTCAATGACAGGGCTCGGCAGTTATTGATTCGATCTCGGCAGCCCCCTTCGCCATAGTAGGCATCGTTCATCTGGCGGTAGATGGTCTCATTGATAGTCTCAATTCCGTACGTGTTGTTAAATGCGATGTGAGGGTATGACGGCCACTGGACCTGGCGGTCGATGCAGCCATTGATGATCAGGAGAGTGTCGAGGTGTAAGATGAATTCTTCGCCATCCTCGTCAGTCCACGTACCATTCTCAATCTTCTGGTTCTGTTCTTCGAAAAAGGCGGCATACGATGGACTGTATCTACCACCATAAGACTCAGTAGCTATACTAATCCGGCTATCGTTAGGATGGTAGCCAGGGAACTCCTGAAACCATGTCTGCGCGAAATGCCAAAGCGCTCGCGCACCATTGAGACTTCCGAAAGCGGTCGAGTTCGCTTCTTGACTGGGATACGTGCCAACTTTGAACGTGAGATTCTGCTCCGGTACTGTGTCTGTTTCATTCAGGAGAGTTATATCCCCACTTACGAGGTCGACGGTGATGTTTTGAAGCGTGTCATACGACAAGCCGACTTGAACTGGCTGGTCAAGATAGAGCATATTGACTAGGCCGAATAAGCCTCAATTCCTCCAAGCTAGACAGGGCAAGCTACTAACCTTCATTGTTCCACGACCAAGGGTTTAGTGTTGTGGAATTGGAATCTGGGTTAATGAAGCATGGGCCATTTTCGACAAGTAACCCCAGTAGGGAGGAACTCCCTGGTCCACCGTTCATCCAGATCGAAAGAGGTGCATTCAGGGGGTCCTTCCGAGCTTCGAAGAACCAGAAGAAGGTGTTGATGGGATATGGTTGCGTTTCATTCAGATCTCGTAGTTCTCCAGGAGGCAAATGAACGTAACCAGAATAGGATTTCACCCCCGGTGTTGTCTCGCAGATATGAGTCTGCAACACTCAGTTATATGTTGCATTTTTACTTCAAGGCACTGACCTCTTTGTATGAAATTGAAACTCCATCACCGAACTTGGACTTCAGTACCGTGACACCTTCCGGAGGGGCCGGAAATTGTGCATATATCGTAGGTGCGAGGAGGAGCCACGCTCCTAGGGAGAGTACGGCGCTCAAATACATGGTGAACAGTCTCTGCCTTCACCAACGTATATCTTTTATGATACGAATGCGAAGTACACAACTTTAGCCCAAAAGTTGCACTCCAAAACCAGGCTGGAGGAGTCAGCCAATGTAAGTTGGAGCAGGCATTGATCTGCGTCATTTTCAAGATACTCGTATATGAACCTGGTAAACAGCCACTGACCGCTTAGCGAGCTTCCTCTCTGAGCCTGGTTTGTATATAATGATCTGCGAAGACAAGCTCCTTTAAGCCATCATAAACGTCACATTTAGCATTTGCCAAGCGCCTGATCGGAGCTTGCTGTCACCCTGCTATCTTGGAGACAGGTAAGGTGCAGAATGTCCTCCAATTTCACTGGTGAATCATTTGCTGCTGTGCTGCACTCCCATTTAGGCTGACTTACTTTAAGTATTAGTATTCTAGGTAAAGGGGAATAGTGGTGCCGAGCTTCACCCAGGTTTGGCGTGATACATACATTGGACTTAACGAAGTGAAGGAGATTTAGGTGCGATTTAGGTGCGATTTAGGTGCCGTTGATATCCGATAAGGCTCCCCAGTCAAACCATCGGGGCTTGCTTCAATGCTCCTGCCTCTTGGAGTGCTGCGATGTTGTAAGCTAGGAAGTCTTTGCCCAGGTACCTACATAGGTAGATAGTTACCTATGTACTTAGATATCCCAGAAAACATTCGAAGTCTGAGCTGTGGCTTCCTGGCACCGTGCGGTTAGATCGGCCACGTGATATGCCACGTGATCCTCGCTTGCCGCTGAGAGAGGATTTCCCCTATTTATCCATCCCTCGCTGTCGACGACCTTCCTTCTGCTTGTTAGCGACCAAGTAAATAGCAAATCTCCGAACAGAATATCAATAAACACCACTTGGGTATTCTTTATCCCATGTTCCAGCAAGGTGATCCGGCTTTGATCACCCCTCGTTGTGACCCGTGCTGCCGGACGAGGTAGGGTTGCGGAATTTCACCACCAGCCATGGGCTGCCAATGAACCCTTTTCTGTAGGCTTCCGTGCGGCTACCCCAAAAGCTGTACCGAACACGTCGACCCTCATTTTCACAAGCATTTGCGTATGATATCCACCAGATTTGAACCTTGGTTGTGGTTAGGATATCATTCATGCTGAATCACACACATCTGCGTATCCGTACACTTGCTACCCCAGAGATTCCGAAATTACCGGTGGAGAATGATGACAGATTATTTTAACCCCTGTGAGGGAGACTCTGGGGAATGCTGATAGCCGAGTAAGTCGAGATCGAATGTCTGGGGAACACGCTGCTTGGCACATCTGGATTCGGCTTTTTCCCTAGATTGCGGAATGTGCCATCCCTGTTCCGCCAGGCTGTGACTGGTAGGGAGAAATGTTGAGTCAGAAGTTATACAAGATCTAGCAGTATGGAGTGCTTTAAAGTTCGAAGGTGGTGCTCAAAAAGACTGATGCAGCATAATGCTTCACAACAAAAATTAGCATCCTGATCCGATGGCGACCGCTGAAAAAGTAGCAGAAGGTGGCGACGCTGAGGTTGTTCACGGAAGTGATATCTCAGCCGCCAAAGAGGACGACTACAGTGATGTAATTGATCCTGACCTTGAGAAAAAGATTCTCAGGAAGACCGATTGGCATTTGATTCCTATCTTATTTCTGCTACAACTTTGCAGTTTCATTGATCGGTAAGCCTCCCAATATCGCATCTGTGGACGAGTTGAACTAATTCTCCCAGCATCAATATTGGCAATGCTCGAATTCAGGGACTTGAAGCAGACCTTCATATGACTGGCAACGACTTCAACATTGCCCTGTTCCTCTTCTTCATTCCTTACATTCTGCTGGAGGTTCCTAGCAATCTCCTCCTGAAGCATTGTCGACCCTCGCTTTACATCGGAGCAATGATCTTTTTCTGGGGGGTCCTCACTGTGTGCCACGGCCTGACAAAGTCCTTTGGTGGCCTGATTGCCTGTCGCGTATTGATGGGCGTCTTCGAATCCGGCTTCTTTCCAGCCTGCGTCTATCTGATGTCAATGTACTACAAACGCCATGAGATCCAGTCACGATTCACTATTTACTTCAGCTCAGGTATCGTGGCTGGGGCGACCAGTGGGCTTCTCGCTTACGCCATTGCGCATATGGATGGCGTCGGAGGGTATGCTTCCTGGCGATGGATATTTATTCTCGAAGGACTGGCTACCATTGTTATTGCTGCAGCATCTTTCTGGATTGTCCCGGATTGGCCAGAAACGGCAAAATTCCTGGCACCGCACGAAAGACAAATCATCATGAGACGAGTAGCGGAAGACCGAGCTGGCGCAACCATGAATCATTGGAACAAGCAGACTGCTAGACGCATCTTCAGCGATGTTAAGATTTACCTTGGGTGAGCACAACCTGTTGTTTGATTGATTCTATGCTGATATATTAGTGTCCTCATGTACATTGGGATTACGACGACGACTTACTCGGGCTCTCTGTTCACCCCTACCATTTTAAGACAGCTTGGCTGGACCGCAATCAAGGCCCAAGTGATGTCAATTCCAATTTACGCAGTTGCTCTCGTTTGCACCCTAACGTGTGCCTTTATAAGCGACAAGCTCAAACACCGGTATGGTTTCATTGTCGGCGGGAGCCTCATTTCCACCATCGGCTACATCATCCTTCTGAACATGCTTTCGGTGACGGTTGGAGTGAGATATTTCGCCATCTTTTTATTCTTGGCTGGAGGCTTTATTGTTCACCCAATGATCATCATCTGGCTCAGCAATAACGTGTCGGGCCATTACAAAAGCGGAGTTAGCTCGGCCATGCAGTTGGGCTTCGGCAACATTTCAGGCATCATCGCCTCGAATATTTACATCACGAGTCAGGCACCAACTTTCAAGCTAGGTTTTGGGCTTGGGTTAGGTCTGGTCTGGGTCAATGTTTTCGCCGCAACGGCGCTCTTGGTCGTGCTCGTTCGAGAGAACAGGTTGAGAAACGCTGGCAAGAGAGATGACAGATATAATCTGCCCGAGGAGGAGCTGAAGAACCTGGGAGATGACCATCCCGCATTTCGCTTCACCTATTAACGGTGCCGCTGCTTAGAACACGGAGGAGAAGAAGGAGTATAATGGCTAGATATTCGGGTTGCTGAACGAGGTGCACGAGAAGGGGCCACCTTGTTTCGATCGGCTGACTATCTTATAAAGGGTAACGTGGTAGTTGTACTATGCTGCATATCAATAGTCAATCGTAGAGGAAAGGGGCCAAGAGTGAGAAGCAGGCGACGACTACAATATACATAGCTAATTCGAATTCCTCAAGGGATTCAAAACTCCTCTGTCGGTTTGAGGTTGTTGTAGAGGGGTAAGCTACCACTGATAATAAGGAGAACGGTTCCACGAACCAATTTTGATTTTCGTCACCCTACCATTGCACACCACTTAGTGACTTGTCACTCTCGGCCCTGTTTCCAGAATCACATACGGCAAGGCGGAGGAAAAAGCGTGCCGGCAGTCCCTGTGTCGTGGCTAGCACCCCGAAGAAGACCTCAGCGATAAATGCTGATCTTAGACTCACGGAAGCTGGTTGTTTCATTCGACGTTCTCGGAACGTGCCTCGGATCAAGTCACATAACCTCTGCCACCACAAAGGAGGCAGTGGCCTAGATCCTTTTCATATATTTCATAGGTGCTAGATTCTGTGTTTTGCATGTACCTCAAAACCTACATTGAGAGTAATGGATCCAATGGCGGTGCCAGTCGTGATGCCACTGGTGAGTCTGAAATATTTTGCCTAGCATGTCAATCTTAGACGCCCGATCTCATGTGCTGATAGGAGACAGAATAGCCAGAGCCTTCATGTCGTGATCGTGGGAGCCGGGTTAGGAGGGCTGGCATGCGCCATTGCCTGTCGCCGGACGAAACCTCCCTGCGAAGTCACCGTCGTCGAACGAGTGCCTGAAATCGACCCTATCGGCACCGGCATTCATATTCCACCGAATGCGTGCCGAGTGATGCACCATTTTGGGTTGGTCGAGAAATTGAAGGAAGCTGGGGCCTACCCTGTGCAGGATTTCACGTTGCGGCGGTATAAGGATGGGAGGGTCATAGTTGAGAAGCCGCTCGGGGAACGTGTGAACAGAGAGTACGGGGCTGAATGGCTGTAAGTGACCTCCTGGATTTTCAGCCTCTAGGATGGTGATTGACCGACTTTGGAAAGGGCTATTCAACGAGGAGACTATCAGAGAGTGCTGTTAGATGCTGCACAGAGCCGCGGTGCGCGTATCTTGACAGATTCTGACGTCGTGGACGTGGAAGCTGGTTCAAACGAACTGGAAGGTCGTCAAGTCGTTATTCTCAAGAATGGAAGACGGCTTGATGCCGACGTCGTTGTTGGAGCAGATGGTGTGCTGGATGATTCCCTCGACTGGAGTTTAGCGTTGCGGCTGACCACGAATGAGTAGGTCTCTGGTCAACTATGAGAGAGATTGTGCTGGGTCGTCCCATGCCACCCGTTGAAACAGGGGACCTTGCGTATCGAGGAACGTTCACGCGAGACCAGCTCGAATCTTTCAATGATGAAGGAATCAACGCTCTGATTCAGAAGACCAACGTGCAAGTTTGGCTGGGTCCAAACCGACACGCTGTTTTCTACCCGTTGAGAAACAATACCGAGTTCAACTTAGTCCTGCTGCAAGTATAACCCCTTCCGAATTCAAATGCAATTGCTGATTAAGTCTAAAGTGTTGCAGATGATCTGCCGCCGGGCGTTCGCACAGCACATGGTAGCCTTGAAGAAATGATCAAGTGCTTCGAGGGATGGGATCCAATGTGAGGCCTCGTCCGTCGTCCGTGGTCGGGGAGTTATCTGACTGACTTGAAGCTTAAATCGTCTTATCTCATGCCTGAAAACGGCCTTGAAATGGAAGCTACTCCATTTTGAAGCGCTCGATAAATGGACGAAGGTAGATTGCCCCCCCCTTTCATGTTCGATTTGCAAGCTGACTGGTGATTGAAAAAGGGGCCTGTCGCATTGCTAGGCGATGCGTCGCACCCAACACTGCCGTATCAAGGGCAAGGTGCTGCTATGGCTGTCGAAGATGGCGCTATTCTTGGATTACTTCTTGCGCGGTTGCAAACAAGGAGCTTATCATCTCAGCCGATGAAACGTCATGCTCAGCTAACAAGCGTGCTCCAACTTTACCAGCAATTGCGCAAGCAACGTACCGAAGTCAACGTATCGGGCGCGGTTCTCACTCGACAATTCTATCACCTACCAGATGGCGAAATGCAGGAGGCTCGAGACCGGGAGCTATCGAGCCTCCCGCTGGCCAAATGGCAGGGGCCAAGCAAGTGGAATTGGGGAGATGCCGATTATCAGAAGAGTCTACTCGGCTTTGATGTCCTTGCCGATGCGGAGGCCAGCTTCGATGAATGGTTGCGTAATACCTGGGGTACTGTCATTTCCAGTGCATTGTAGATATCCTTCCGTGTACAGCCTTAACTGCCTTGTCCATGCGGATGCGCCTCAACCGTGCCACTGCAAAGAGTCAGTGACCATCACCAGCGGCGACGAATACCTCAGTATACTCCATGTCTTTTCAAATATATCCGAATTGCGCTCATGACGGCACTGCGGTCGGAAGAGGCATCTAAAGAGGCGGAGTTCTTTCCATGTACAGCAATGTTTTGTGCATGTGGTGGGGTACCAGGGGCGAGGCTGCGCTTGGACTAATCCGGGAGGTGGCTGAGAATAATGTCAAAGATCTTGTAGCCTTTGAACAAGAAGAAGGCCTCTTTTATACTCGTAGGAGACCTTTGGAAAGGGCCGTGAAGGTAATTCGAAGGGAGAGAGGCGATAATCCGCTCGAGGTTCTAACGGTTGAAGCCGCTGGAAGTGCTCGATCTACATAAGGGTTCATCTACTGACGTCAAAAGCGGCGGCGCGCCTAAGTAGCCCGTGGCCACGAGGGGAGGGGCCGAGGGGGCACCCGTGGGGGAGGCCCCCCAGTTAAACCACAGGCCCTCGGGTGGATTTCCGGGCAACAACTTCACAACTTACAAGGGGAATAATTATTAATTATTAAATCAAGTCCTGTTTTGGTCAGGCTGACTTCTTGGCAACCCAGCATCGACCGACAGTCAAAACAGCGGGGCCTCAATGCGTGCTCTGGCTAGCATGGTTGGTCGGCTTCCTCCGACCACCAGTAATTCCATCAAGGAATCTCCCGAGATTCTTGGTGTTCTGCTCTGGCTCGAAATCTGGCAAATCTTCTTGCCGAGGACTGTAGATATCGTTGTTGCGCAAAGTAGTCTCCATGGGCAAGATGGTTTGCGGCACATATATCACGAACAGCCCGCTTCGCACAAGATCGAAAGGTCCCTGAATGAGCTCTCGAGAGCATCACCCAAAGACCAAAGCTGCATCTCATTTTCCACGACACTAGATCACCTTCAAAGCCATCATGGGGCTCCAAACGATGTTCACCGAGTCCACTCTGGTCAAATATGCAAGGAACATTCGCGCCACTCCCCGCGAGGTTATCTTCAACCGCAATCTGATCTTGACATCGCTCATCTATGCGTTGGCAGGAATTCCGCTCAGTGAGTATTCTCTATCACCGATTATGCAATCATACCGGGCGCTGACCATCAAATAATCAAATAGCTTGGGATCAAGGATCATCGAACACCATCCCTTCTTTGCCAGGCTTCCAACAGCACTTCGGTCTGACCTCAAGCGCGAAGGCGATCAAAGACTATATCTCACTTGTTTATATTGGCGCTGGTGTTGGAGCTGGGTTGAGCTTCTTCATCAACGATCGTATCGGACGTCTCTGGTCTCTGCGCCTGTATCTTGCGATTTGGATCGTCGGCCAGCTCGTCGCCACCTTCTCGCCTGGTCTGGCAGGCCTATATGCCTCACGTATCATTTGTGGTTTTGGCATCGGTCCTCTCACAGTTATCGGACCTGTCGCCCTCTCCGAGATTGCTCCCACCGAGATTCGTGGCCTTATCACGGCTTGGTTCACTGTGGCCCTGCTCTTCGCCCTTTTCGTGGCTTCCTTTACCACATATGGCGTTCTGACAACCATGGCAGCTACCCGTCTCCAATACCAGGTTGTGTGGTTTGCCCCTTGCATCTTTTTGGCGGTAGCCATCCTGGTCAGCTTCTTCTACTGCGAAGAATCCCCTAGATGGCTGTTCCTCGTTGATCGTTACGAAGAAGGAACGCGAGCACTCGTCGCGCTGCGGGGTTTGCCAGCTGATCATCCTCGAATCGAACTTGAACTCCGCGGGATTCAAGAGTCTATTCAACAAGAAAGGGCGGCATTTGAATCAGGATCTCCTGGTTCGAAGCCCAATTCCAACTTAATTGGAATTGTTAAGGAGACTTTCCTTGTACCGGCGAATTTGCGTCGCGTGCAACAGGCGCTACTCTCATATGCTTTGGCTCAACTCTCAGGAGCGAATTCCGTGACGAGTTACTTTGTGCCAATACTTCAGCTTATGGGCGTGGCTACACCAGGTGATTCAAAGAGAGCATTGTTCTTAAGCAGTATGTACAGCATGGCAAAGTTCTTCTTCACCTTAATCGCCTCGTTTTTCCTGATCGACGCGCTGGGCCGACGAAAATCACTATTTTTGGGCATCATTTTGCAAATGCTCTCCGACATTTATATCGGTGTTTACATTAAGTATAAGCAAGCTGGAAACGTACCGCACTCAGCTTCGGAAGCCGCCATTGCAGCTATTTTTATTCATGGGTTCGGTTATACCGTTGGTAAGTACACTGTAGGATATAATTCCCAAAGGGTCGAATTAATCACTATTATTTCCAGGTCTCTTAATTCTCCCCTACGTCTTTACTGGAGAAATCTGGCCCAATCGTATTCGGTCATTTGGTGGTGCACTCAGCCAGTGCTTCCATTGGCTTTTCTACTACGGTGTCAGCTCAGGTATTCCTTCACTGCTCGCAAACACAAACAACTGGGGCGCTTTCATCTTCTTCGCCGCCTGGTGTTTCATCGCATTTGTCTATGTCTATTTCATGGTCCCAGAAATTGCTGGATTAAGTGTCGAAGAGATTGACGAGCTGTTCAAAGGACCATGGTTCAACGCTTACAAGCGCTCCAAACTGCCAACCGTCCTTACTAGTGAGAGTCCTGGCTCAAAGCATACAGACGTGTGAGTGCTTTCCTGGCTGGCTGTGAGGTGAAGAGACTAAATTCCAATATCTTATAGTGATGATGAGGTTGTTGAGCAAATAGAACAGACCAAAAAAGTCTAGAGATGCTTGTGGCTTAGTAGGACGAACATCGGGGCGGGATTTGGCGGTAGCTGGGATAGTATTGATCAAGGAAGTTGTCAATGAGGCCTGTATACATTGCAGATATAATAAGCACTACCTGACTCTAGTTTGAACGGTCGTCTTTATTTAGCTATCAACTATTTGATTTTCTCGTTCAGTGGGTGCACGGGTTTCGAAGACTTTTGTGTGACAGCCTTGAGGTAATGTCGGTGTTTCAACGCTCCACGAGCGGGCTATATAACATAGCAAGACTTGAAGTACATCCACAAAACATTAACTTTCAGCCTACCATTTGCTGAAACTGTGTACAATCTACGTAGATAAGTCCCAAAGAGCACGATGGAGGGAGTCGGCTTGATCACGTGCGTTGCCCTTCTTCGGCCTCGCTAACGAGTCTCAGTCTCCAACTCAGAGCAGAGTAAATTGGCCTCCTCGGGTTCTCCCGAATCTTGCTTTCACGCTTCGCTACTTCTGCTCCTGCTCCTCTACGACTTCGGCAACGGCCTCAAGGTTCATGATCATTGATAACGGTGAGCGCGAACCGACCACATCTGATACGTTACAGGTGGTAGGATTCTCTCCTGTAGGTGGTCTGATGCAAATACTCAGGCAGCCGTTCTCATCGTCTCTTTTGTGGAATTGACGGAAAACCTTTGGCACAAGGTCTGTCCATGTATCAGCGGTCACCCTCAACGCCGCATCAAGTCGTAAAGTTGCATCATCGTCACGAAGGATAAGAAAGCTTCGCTGCATCAAACCACAGCTTTAGCATCAGCATCGTCTCCGTCTTGAAGGGTGGTCACGATGTCGTCAGGCCACGGTGATGCGGTCGCCCTGAACAAGGAGGAAGCGATTAATATAGTCGGGGCTGGAGTCTTCGGTCTCAGCACTGCAATTCACCTCGCCCAGCGAGGCTATAAGTCTGTCACCGTCTTCGACAAGCAAGATTATCATTCAACGAGGTACAACCCTTTCAGGGGATGTGACTCGGCATCCGCAGATATCAACAAAATCTTCCGTTCAGCGTATGGTGCACAGAAAGAGTATCAAGCTCTGTCAATTGAGGCTACGGAAGCCTGGAACGCCTGGAACTGCGAAATTGCCCATGGGAGTATTCCGCCAGGCCTGAAGAGGACGGACAAGGTCTATATCAATAACGGCAACCTGAGTCTGACAGATCAGGAGGAACTCCCTTCATTTGAGGTAGCTACCATCGAGAATATGACCAATGCGGGCTACCCAAATACTCAACTGAATACCTACGATGCCGACCATGTCAAGATCGCGGCTCATAAGGGATTCAGCCATGCGATCGATCCATTCGATCGCAAATCACGTGGCCAAGGCTATCTGGGAGTTCTTGACACCACAGGAGGTACGCTAGTTGCTGACAAGGCTTGCTACTTTGCACTGGACAAGGCCCAGCGGCTTGGGGTTAAATTTGTGTTTGGAGAGAAAGCCGGAGTTTTAGAATCCTTTATGTACTCTTCGCCTAGCTCAGATGAGGTTGTTGGGATTCGAACATTAGATGGAAGATCGCACCGCGCAACAAGAACGATTCTGGCCTGTGGTGGATGGACTCCATCTCTACTTCCCGACTTGGATTCTGTGTGCGAGACTACGGCAGGATCAGTTGTCATCATCAAATTGCCCAAAGACCTTACTCAGAGGTATTCTGCCGCAAACTTCCCGTCATGGACTTACAAGGTACGCGACGGCGCTGAAGGTGGTCTGTATGGCTTTCCCGCCACTGAAGAGGGCTACTTGAAGATCGGATATCGAGGCACCAAGTACACGAACCCGAAAGTGCAGAAGGACGGCCTTGAACGCAGCGTCCCCGTCACTCGTTACACGGCACCCGAACGCATTGTCGACTCGGTGCCCTCTCAGGCCTTGGGCGTCATCAAGCAGTTCATCGCAGATTTCCTGCCAGACATCCCTGCCCGAGGTATTGACATAGATATGACTAGGCTCTGCTGGTATACCGACTCGTGGGACAACCATTTCGTGATCGACCACGTGCCGGGGAAGAAGAACCTCCTGGTCGCGACGGCCGGCAGTGGCCACGCATACAAATACCTACCGAATATCGGCGCGTGGGTGGCAGACATAATGGAAGGCAAGGGTCTGGAGAGGCAATTGGTCAAAAGCTGGCGATGGCGCACGCGGCCTCGGCAGCAAGATGAGATCATCAATTCGATCATGGAGGGAAGTAGGGGGAAGAGGTCGCTCTCGAGAACGGAAATGTCGGCCCCTCAGCATTTGAAATTAGGGCCCCAGCCTTCCCTATGAACAGGCTCCGGACTCTTTTGTAAAGTAAACAGTCAATGTTATATACCATGATGAAATTCTCCTCTTACTGAGCAAGTCCTTTCTGAGAAAGCTGGAAGGGAAGCCTCAAAGAGGGGTCTCAGCGACCTGCACAAAATATATGACACAATGTACTCTCTACGTGCGTCAGGGGTTGTCTTCGTTCTATGAGTCCCAAGAATTCTAAATGCATGCTATTTCTTCACCTCGTTCACGGGTGCTACTGGCCGCCCGGTCTTGAACAACGATCTGACATTGTCAAAGCACTCCTGTTCCGACTTCTGGAAAGCCAAGTCGGTCAGACCGCCCATATGCGGCTGTAGGACCACTTTGTCGCTCGTCTTGAAGTAGTCGTTGATCTTAGGCTCATTGTCGAAGACATCCAAGCCCGCACGCGTGATCTTGCCAGACTCCAGTGCCTGGATCAGTGCCTGTTCATCGACGACAGGGCCTCGTGCGGTGTTGACGAGGAATGCACCATCCTTCATGGCCGCGAATTGATCATATGATATCAAACCGGTTGTCTCCTTATTCAAGGGACAATTGACTGAGACGACGTCCGATATTGCCAGTAGATCAGACAGCTCAGGGTAGTATGTCAGGCTGTACTTCTCCTCGTCTTCCTTGGACAGTTGTCTCCGATTGTGGTACGCAACTTTCATGTTGAATACCTTGGCTTTGACGGCCATGTACTTTCCGATCGCGCCAGCGCCCACAATTCCCAGTGTCAAGCCGCCAGGATCTTTGGCGGGGACGATGCCGGCTTTCCACGAGCCATTGCGCGCCTGCCGCTCGGCGACGGTGGTATTTCGAAGGACGGCGAGAGTGAGGAAAATGGCCATGTCCGCCGTGGCTTCGGCGACGGCGTTGATCGTATTGCAAAACCAGATACCGTTCTTCGTCATCCAATCTACGTCAAACTCATTCTGCATCGAACACATGTGTTAGTATTTTGATCTGCCTCCGGTGTGGGCTTGAGGACAAGACTCCCCAAGTGCCCTGGAGACTTATTTACTTACAAAGCCAGCTGATGCAGAGGTGATGATCTTGCAATTTGGTACCAGTGCCTTCAGCAAATCCTCATCAAAAGGCTCATATGGCGGAGTGCCCATGCGAATGATGAAGGCATCAATCGGGCGGGCTGCGACCAACTCAGGCAGCATCTGCTGTGTCTCTTTCCGGTCGGTGGCCTCTAGAACGTCGAAGTCGAAGTCCTCTTGAAACTTGTCCAGATAGTCGTTGCCGACATATTTGGGTTGGCCCAGTGCTACCACGAATGGCTTGTTGGAGATCTTGCCTGGAGACATCGTGAAAGGATCACTTGAGCCTTTTACCGTCGACACTTGAAAAGTGGTCGTATGCTCTTCCGGCCTCCTGCGAAGAAAATATTCACCAGTATCTTGGAGAAGAGAGCAAGCTGTACTTCACACCCTCCAAGGACTCAAAAAAAAGAGGGCAGAATGAGCATGAGCATGTGTTGAGAAGAACACCGTCTGAGACGATCCTAGGATCATCAAATCTTTCGATAGGAACCCCGGTAAATCCTAGCAACAAGGCGTGAAGGTGGCGGGGTATAGACTTTAAGGATCAGGCTTTTCCCGTCATTGGCTCGGCTGTCTCCAAGGAGCCTCGTACATTGTAACCCGTCTTAGCTTCTCCATCCCCCAGGCTTCTTACTCACCCTTGGGCAGTGACACACAACCACTTGCTTGGTATGCGATGCTTTGTTTCGAGTAGTATGATGGGATGATTTCTTTGGTAGTGAGTGTTATACGCCTGAGCGATTTCCACGTCGCCAATGTCGGATGCGTTGCATTTGAAAGCCATACAACCAATCACCATGACCGCACCAGCACCTGAAAGAAATGAGAGTTTACCTCCTCTCGGATTCATCGCAGTTGATGTCCATTTCCCCCGGCCGCCAGGAGATCCGTTCAATGAATTAACTTGGCCATTCCCTTTGATCCGCGAGCAAGCTCAAGGGTCCCAACTCGGCCAGATAGTCACGAAGGACAGCTACCCAGCTGATTTCATCGAACGCTTTGTTGAGGCGGGCCAGAAGCTCGTGGATCGGAGCTGCGTGGGAATCATCACAAGCTGTGGGTTTTTGGCCATGGCACAACCAGAGCTCGCCAAACGCCTGCCCGTTGCTGTCTCTACGTCTGCACTAGTCCAGATCCCATCAATTCAGTCCTTCATGTCACCTGAGAAGTCAGTCGGAGTCCTGACCTACGACGACACAAAACTGGGCCAGCTGCATCTGACACGGTTGGGCATTCGCGACCTTGACCGCGTCCACATTCTGGGAGCCCCTGAAAATGGCGAGTTGCGACGCATGATCCGCGACGGGGCACCCTACTCGCATGAACGGATTGAGCAGGAACTTGTGCAATGCGCGCATGAGCTCCTGAAACGGCATTCAGACGTCGGTGCAATAGTGCTTGAGTGTACTCAAATGCCTCCCTTCGCAGAAGCCATTGGCAAGGCTACCGGTTTGCCAGTTTACGACGCTTACTCGATGGCAACATGGTTTTATTCTGGCCTCGTGAAGCGAAGCCCTGTGGCTTGGACTGCGACAAAAGATTGAATCATCCTCACCCACAACTTTGCTGTTTTATTGAATAGAATACAGTGAACTCACGTACTGTTTAACATTGAGAATATGTTACACTATCATAGCATTTTATAATGATGGCCTTTCCTAGGCATCTGACAACCTCCTATTCAAGGAAGTCACCGCCGCTCTCTTTCAGTATCAGCTCATACTCTGGCTTGAACTGCATGTACATGACTTCGGGAGAACCGGTGTTCTTCTTTGTATATTCGGCCTCCTCCTTGCCGACGTATGTCTTGGTGACTTCATTTGACAAGACCATGTTCGTAACGAGGATCTGGTTGTGGCACGCGCGCTCCAGCGCAATAAAGAAAGCAGAAGCTTCGTCCACGGTACCGCCAGCAGTGAGGATGCCGTGGTTCTGGAGGATGATGTTCTTTTTGGTTGGGCCAAGTGCCTGAGCAATATGGACGCCTTCCTCCTTCGCGAAGACCACGCCACCAAATCCGGCATAGACGGCCAAATCATTGTAAAACATGCAGCAATCTGTAGATTGCGAATGAGTCATGTTTGGGGTATCTTTTATCACAGCTAGAAGGTCTTACCTTGATTAAGCATTTCAATCGGCTTGCCAAAGGTCGACCATGCACGACTGTACGGAGCGTGCATATGACAAGCAGCATTGATGTCTGGCCTGGCCTTGTGGATTTGACTGTGGATTATGAAGCCAGCAGTATTGATTGCCTGGTCACTACCACCAACACGGTTCCCTTCTTCGTCGACTTGCACCATGTCTGATACTTTCAACATTCCAAAATGAACGCCATAGGGGTTGATCCAGAAAGTATGGGGATTGATGGGGTCTAGAACTGAGTCAGCAAATCCGGCCACTGGTCGCAGGCAAAATGATCCTATTTCTGCGAGTCCTCACCTCTTAGACTGATATGACCGCTGCCGCCGTCTGCATAACCGAGTTTTGCGAACACTCGGAAGGCACCAGCCATATGCTCTAACTGCCATCGTTGCTCTTCTTTCTTGGAATTTGGTGTTGGAATGTGATGGAGCCGACGGCGACCCGCTAATGAATCAGGTCTCGTATTCAATGCTGATGAAGCAGTCCCTGGAGTAATATTTGGTTGTTGTTGTAGGCGAGGTGCTTCGACTGTAGTGTTGGCGCTGGTGCTAGTCATCGTTGCCGACATGCTGAGCTGTTTCAGAACCGGATTTGCCTGCAATGAAGAGACTATATTGCTTGATGGCGCGAATTCTATCTTGCTCCTCTTCTGCCAGTAATACGTGGTATTATCTTACGGACATATATATCTCACGTGTCTCCAAGTTATAGTGCAAAGTCCTTTCCAGGGCTTCAAAGCGAGGACCGAAGAGATTCGAGTGGTTCGTTCGAATCGACCAGCGAGACGTTACTCCCGCTGAACTGTCCCACCTCTCTCGCTCAAGTCCGATATGTGCACTCGGATTCTTCCGCTAGTGGTCAATCAGCCCAACGATTAATGTGGATAAGGTGGCACGCCACAGCCTACAATCCAATCGAGGAGGAAGCCGAGTCCTCTCAACATGATGTCAGAAGGCGTCTCAGTGTGAAATATCCGGCGTTATTGAGCTTGCGCCACTCGCTCTAGAATCCTACAGCGACTAGTACCATCTGATTGTCGTTTCAGTGTGACAAGAGCATCCGGGGCTATCACGGAGATATTTACAAATAGGTGAAGAGCCGGCTTGAAGGTACTTCGTTGACAGAGATTCTCTACATAATGCTGAGAACATGGTTGTGCACTGAGATCTATATTCAACTTTTCTCGTAAGATCTCCAAACGCAGAGAACACCGCCAGCAACATGATGACTCTTATACAGAGCCCTGCATCGGCGCTCAATCGCCAAGCCGAGCAGCCTGCATTGGTCGATAAGAGCGATCTTCGTTCCAGCTTTGCTTTGGCGATGTCTGCAACCTACAAATCCGAAGTACCGCTCTATGGAGACTTGGTTAAGATAGTCCAGGAGGTCAATGACGTGGAGAGCAGAAACTTGCCATTGGAGGAGAGATTAGACCTCGAGAGACATGGAGCGATTCGACTGGGTACCCCGTATGAGCTTCGAATCGTTCGCCGTATTTTCGCCCTCATCGGATTGCAACCTGTTGGCTACTATGACCTCTCGGTAGCGGGCTTGCCTATGCATGCTACCGCTTTCCGTCCCATCGATTCAAAAGCCCTGTCCAAAAACCCTTTCCGTGTCTTCACCACTCTACTTCGTCCAGAGCTATTGAAACCTCATGCTCGGGAGTTGGCCTTGCGGCTCCTGATTCGGAGGAATATCTTTAGCGACGAGCTTCTAAAATTGATCGGAGTCGGGGAGGAACAAGGAGGCTTTTTTCCCCATCAGGCAGAGAGATTCATTGCCCAGGCCATGCTAACATTCAAATGGCAATCTGTCGCGGCTGCATGTCTAGAGGACTATGAGAAATTGGCAGCCGAGCATCCCATACTAGCAGACATCGCATGCTTCAATACTTCTCATATCAACCACCTTACCCCGCGGACACTCAATATTGATCTGGCGGAAGCGAAGATGAAGGAAAGGGGACTGAGTATCAAGTCGAGGATTGAGGGACCTCCGGCGCGCAAGAATCCTATTTTGCTACGACAAACCAGTTTTCTTGCTTTGCGCGAAGAGATCAAATTCACGGTAATTGGATCAACAGAGCTCGTCCGAGGCTCCCACAAAGCGCGATTTGGAGAAATTGAGCAACGTGGAGCAGCACTCACTGCAAAGGGTAGGCGCTTGTACGACGAACTCCTAGAACGGGCGTTGCAAGCCACGGGATCATCACCAGAGGGTGGTTTCGAAAAGGTCTTCAAAGAAGTCTTCGATCGCTTTCCAGATGATTGGAACATTCTCGTACAACAGAACTTGGTTTTCTTTGAAGCTCGATGCATCTCGAAGGCCGGTCAATGGCGGTCAAACGGCTCTAGTGTTCAACTTTCCACGCTGCTCAACGAAGGTGCTGTCGAGGCGGTCCCAATCACATACGAGGACTTTTTGCCTTTCTCAGCCGCTGGAATCTTCCAATCCAATTTGGAGGAACCGTCACAGGACAGTGGCCCTGCCACTGAGCCTTTTGCTGACTCTCAGGGCCTAGAGGCTGCGCTCGGATGTCGGATCATCGATTCAAATGAGCTGTACTCAGCCCTTCAATTGCAGAGCTTGGCTCGGTGTGCCAAAGAGCTCGGCTACAACAAAATATTGCTTTGAGCCGGGGTGCCGTAACACGACTGAGAATCTGGGACTATAGCGTATGTATTTATACTAGGTCAGAAGGGAAATTTGTTGCAGCATATGATTGACTTACTCGAAGTCGGTTTTATCAAATTATCTGTATGTGGAGTCCATCGATATCATTTTCGCCCTGGTTTGTAGCAAATCCTCGAATAAAATCATGCACCAGCCATTCAGACTCATCAGGCACATTCATTTGTTCAGCGTTGACCAGCCAATTATCCAGCTGCGAGTCGTCAAACACGAACTGCGTGGAAGCTTCATTGCTTGGTACAGCCGCCATCAGGGAGTTATTGGAAGGAAGATGAGAGTTGGCAAACCCACCATCTGGACCTTGCTTTCCCAAGCTACCAAACACCATATTTATCGTGTATTCTGAGAGCGCCTCGAAAAGGTCTCGATACGAAGCCGCAAGACTCCATCGCTCGGCTATAATAACAAGAACCATGTTACACGCAGTGCATGTGTTGACCACGTCCAAATGTCGTACCGTTCTTCTCACGGTGTCAGAAGCCCACAGACAGTGAAGGTAGGTGAGTCCAGCGAGGAAGAGGATATGTAAAGATCCCCAGGTGTAACGCACAGGGGAGCGTTGGTAGGTTCTGCGATAAACTAAGCATATTTCGCGCGCACTCGCGGCACATTCTCGAAATGCTGAATCAATCTGTGCTTTGCTACAATGCGAAGTTGGTTGTATGATATTGGGCTGACGATGGAATTGGCAAGTCAGGCAATGTCGATAGAGCAGAATGATGGTATGATCGTAGGCAAGCCGGAACCAGTCCTTCGATGTGAACACGGACACTGGTCCAGAATCCGAATGCTGAGGTTGAATGGGCGTGCTGGCGTACCACACTTCCAGCTCTTGGCGAAGCTGAGGTACTTGCAGCGCGAGGGATGAACAGGCTCTGGTCGGCTCGAAGGGTCCCTGAGATGCAGCAGAGTAGATCAAGTCGCTAATTTTTGACCAAATCTGTCGAAGTTTGATGATGTGGATAGCACCGGTCATCTGTGTGGGAGGGCTTTCCGGGTGCTGCCTGGGAGGCCCGATGAAAGCCGATCTTGAAATTGCAGAGTCATCAACGTCTTCGGGAAGCTGATTACGGTGTTAGTCTCAGCATGAAATTGTTAAGATTGATTACAATGATCATAATAAGTTCAAGGTAGAGGACGGGCCTCGCTCACCTCGACGTCAATCATTTGATCCGCAATTCCAAATGGGCGGCCCAAGATGAAGGCTGCAGCGCGGTCAATATCGTAGGCCACCCAGAAGACTCTCTTCGAAAGTTCGCTTGTGAGAGGGTCTGTGTTGGGGCGAAATCTCTTCACACTACGATGGTAGCCCAGCTCGATGCAGTGTCGAATGGCCAAACCAGATAATTTCCTAATCATGATCAGCCTAGGATTTCATTGTTCAAACACGGCACTAGATGGGATGGATACCAGATGGAAGCACCAACTGGTGACCGTATTGAGTATACTGCGCAGATCAGCAGTGCTTGGATAGATTCCATGCTATCTAGATCCATGATGTGATCGATGTAGTTCATCGCAGTTGTATAGTAAGACTAAAATCCGTTAAGAAAAGGGAATTCGGCTTGAGATGCTACAGACCTCAGCATCATATCTATGATCATCATTTCTAGTGATCAGAGAGCTGATCGCGTAAACCTGGTGGCCAGTCAGTTTGCAATAGTCACGCTTTTAGGAGAGGGGTTGCATACCATGAGCACAAAGAACATTGGGATCGCTTTGACTGTATCTACCATCCCAGCTTGTTGTGCATGTAGAACTTCTTCCAACCACGACATGAATGTTGGCTGGTGCAGGAATGGATATTGCGAATGAACATGATTGAAGTATGCCTCACAGAGGGAGTACGCAGCAGTAGACGAGGGGAGTACTGCGCTGGTGCGAGGTCGAGGAGCACGTCGTTCCTCTGCATGGCTGGTATTTTTGGGCTGCTGACTCGCGAAATGCTTGGGTGATAGGAGTATTGAGCGGGCGATGCGGGCAAAGGATATGGCAGAAGATGGGCCAAAATAGTGTGGTTCACGGCCCGACGCACTAAGTGCTAGCAGGGCAATGTCAGAAGCAAGGTCATTGGATTCGTCATCATGGGCCTCGGGAGATTCCAGTTGATTGAAGTCGGGTTGCACTAAGCATGGAGGGTCGCTCTGAGGATCAGCTTGAAGGCTATATTGAGCCTGATGGTTTCCCGTAGCATTGCTGTCAAAGGGTATCACGCCCAGAGCTTGCTGCCGAAGCGGCTCATTTGCACCGGGAGGCGTGACGTTGTTGAAATGGTCTGTGGCGATCTCTGGATGGGTTTCTCGAAGCAGACCTTCGAGGTACGCAACGCGGGCCTCCAAAGATTGAAGGTAGTTTCTGGGTCGAGATAAGCCAGTAGCCGGGTCCTCTACAAGACAATCTGAAGCATAGTCAGCATGGAGAGAAGCTTCAACATGGGATAATCTGGTAAAATTATCCTCGATTTGCCTTGATGCAGTTTTGACATTGACGTATTTGGCCGTCACACCGTATAATTGGGTTCAGCTATTCCCATTCGGAACGGAGATGGGACAATCATACAGACCTTTAGTTTCTTCTGCTTACAAGTGATGCAAGCCAGCAGTATACGGTCTCCCAGCCGGGGACGCTTAGCCTTTTGCGAGGAAGCCATATCAACTGGGATCCATGAAACGCGAAGGACCTATTCATTGCAAGTTGAGTTGATCTCGTTAGATAACTAGGGTGAATTACTTAGCTATGGCAGAGACGCAGTCGTGACTGGAAGCAATTTCACGTGACCATGGGCTAAGCACGGGATATCACGTGCGAAGCCTACCTTAAAGCGACCTGATACGTCCTTGCCAAGGCGTGCCAAGTCTTTATGACCATATTTGGGCCTCGCCCTCGATAAAGCGGCTCTCTTCATTTAGAATTGCTTCGCTATCATACGAGTAAACATGTTCTCCGTACGAGGAGGGACTCCAACTTAGCGAGCACTCGTCATGTACATGCCTTGTCTAGTCGAGACTTTCGAGAATACGAAATGGACTAACAGGCATTGCCCTGAGCAGGAGCCAACCGCGCTGTGGATAATTCTTAGAGTTGTGCCCCCGCCCAGAGGGGATTACCCAGTGGGAAGATTTATCATTTACGGAGTATGTTATGTTGTGCTTACGAGTACTTTCTTTCCATAAGTACGGAGATTTACCAGGCCAAAGTATGGATAGTGATGAGCCCTGGGGTTTCGTGAAAACCAGGTCATTGTTGTTGAGAGTTCTTCCGCGTCCTCGGCTATGCACATGGCACCACAGCGAACTTGATAGCTGTCAAGTAGTGCAAGGGCCTATTTGAGGTTCCTGCTGCCACATTCAGTTCATTGCCGTCTTTACTTCCGTTCCCCGACACACGCCGGTCGACTTCCTTCTGGATGGGAAAAGACATGGTAAAATCAAATGTGATTACAGTGACCATTCCGCTGAAGCTGCATTAAGGTTTAGCGGTGGCATTGACAGCTCGTACCGTTTTCTGGCCGCTGGCCGACTGGTTCGTTAAATGCGACTTTCATGCATGTACCTGAAATGCAGAATGGGCTCATCGCCGCCCAGAGCTTGAGGCTATGATTGAGATTTGCCTATTGATTCGTAGGATTGGAAGGGAGCACCTCCCTCTCAAAACACACTACACCAGCCACGAGTGAGGCCCTCACGGTCAATTGACTCTCACCAATTAATGCCAATCTGAAGCGTTGGCATGGACATTCCCCCGATATGGCGGTCGGGATCGTCAATGTTAAGAAGATCATCCACTTCAAGGTAATTTGAAACTCTTATCCTATACTTATAAAGATCGCTCTGTCGTCCCTTCTACCGATACCTCTGCCTCGCAACTTACCCCGGGCATTCATTATTCAAGATTTTAATTACATCGCTTTGCTTATTCGTCGCGGGCCTCGGCTTCGCGGATGCCGGCGCCCCCAAGCCCAAAACTCCAACCGTCCTTGCAACAGAACATCCTGTCCCTCCTCAATCCATCGGTAAAGCCCCAGCCCCTATAACGGCGACGAAGCAGTATCAGCCTATATCGACATGCATATCATAATCGGAGGTTTGCGTTAAACAGAAGTGCTGGACGCAGTACGACTATTCAACTTACAACTTTGTGTCCACTGTGATGCCATGCCCATTCGCTTCGCCATCCTCAGTATCTACAGTCTCCAATACTGAGCAGTCTGTCTTAATATTCTGCTCCTCACAGACTATTACAAATGAATTTATTACTTCTCCAGCCACTAAAAAGTGGAGAAGACCTCCAGTTACCTCGATAGCCACTCAGTACACAACAATTATTAATGAGTGGAGCGCAGCCTATAACGATCTCGGTCCTTAGTATTCCAGGCTGCAGTGGTAGTGGTATTTGTACTAAAGAATGTCAAGCTTCGAAAGGGCAGAAGATTCAATCGCTGGCTGTGATTAATGTACACAGCGCTCAGATACTCCTACTGTCGGTCAGCAGCATCCTGAAGTCTGGGTATTTCAAGGTATACCTAGTACAACTCGAACTGCCTCCGCCATGGCTCGACTCACACCTCTATCTCGGCTCCTGGGATATATACCTTTACATTCCTTCAATACCAGCCACCTGTGACCATTCGCATTCATCCACGAGAATTCACCTATACCATTCGAGGCCCTGCTGGGAAATTTCAAACTAGTACCCATACCACTACCGGAACTACCACTATTTTCCCTGGTAGACCGTGGACCGCTACAATTACCAGAGAATGTCCTCGATTAACGATGATTAGCTTTAACGTTGTTGTGAAGAAGGTTATCTACTATGTGATCCCTCGTTTATTTATCCAGAAGGACCGTAAGTCAACCTATTTGCATCCTAATTCAAATGCTAACTTCTCCTAGAACGTCTGCGGTTGCGCCGCCGACAACTTGGTCAGACTGGTTGCAGCCCATTACTGCTACCTCCCCAGTTACAACCTTGTCTACTCTCTGGACCTTTACTTCTAGTCTACCAACTTCTAGTAAGTCTATATTGCTTGGAAAAGACTTTTCCATTAGTTGACATTCCTAGGCACTACTTCGTCTTTATCTACTATGAGTTCGTCTACTTCCCAGTTTATCCCCGACCAGTGTTTCTTCGATCAGTGTCTCCTCGACCAGTTTAGCGACTGGCAGCACGATCCCTACGGAAAGCTTCACGAACTGTTTTGCAGCCTGAGCTTAGTCTTCCAAATTATTTTCGTTCACTTCTTTCGCGGTTTCATCTGTGCTTCTCGAATCTCTCTTCATCGCTTTTTTTGATTCAGGGCCCCGCGCCCCGGCATCCGATTTTGGTGGCGGCATATGAATGATACTTAGGTATTTTACAAGGGAATACGGTTTTTCTTCTCTTCAAACTCAACTTCTTTTCGTCTGCGTATATATATATACTTTACTTTTATAGGGTGGTATATCTCCTCTTCTCGCACTCTTTGCGAGTCCTGAGTAGGGGGGGGGGGGGGGGAG
>Ga0105239_10000211_pt1 | contig 85890 bp, 65 predicted proteins | sample KBSC44metaG_FD_92761 | JGI IMG/M metagenome (GOLD analysis project Ga0105239, IMG submission 92761) | Corn rhizosphere microbial communities from Kellogg Biological Station, Michigan, USA - KBS C4-4 metaG | ecosystem: Host-associated > Plants > Roots > Rhizosphere > Soil | place: Michigan, USA... | reverse complement strand
TTGAAGAGGATGGTTCCCGGCGTGAAGTAACAGGGTCGGTGCGTCAGGTTGAGTACGATGAGGAATCCGGTATGTCCTTCTGCCTGCCGGATATAGGCGATCATCTGGTGATCGGAGCAGACGGGTGTATAGGCGCCGGTCATCAGGGAAGGTTCGCTCTGGCGGAGGTCGATCAGCGATCTGTAGAGGGTGAGGGCGGATAAGGGGTTTGGTTTTTGTGCCTGTATGTTGCGGCGATGGAAGGCGCGGTCGACGCGGAGCCAGGGTTGGGCGTCGGTGAAGCCGGCGTTGGGGCTGCTGTCCCAGAGCATGGGGGTGCGTTCGGGGTCGCGGCTGAGGTTCTTGCCGGGCATGTTGAGGCCTTGCGGGTCCTGTACTTCTTCTTCGGGTATAGGTACGTCGCGCATGCTGATCTCGTCACCGTAGTACATGGTCGGGGTGCCGCGGAGGGTGAGGAGGAGGATCGCTGCGATCTTGGCCTGCTGTGCGCCGACGCGGCTGGTGATGCGGGGCTGATCGTGGTTGCCGATGACCCAGTTGGGCCAGTCGTCCTGTGAAAGGGCTGCTTCGTATTCGTCGATAGCGGCGGCGATCAGGCGGGGTTCCCATGCGAGAGAAATGAGCATGAAGTTGAAGGGAAGGTGGGCTTCCTTGTCGTGGGTGCCATAGTAGGTGACGAGGCGGTGGACGGGAAGATATATTTCGGCGATCATTAAGCGCTCGCTGTATTCGTCCAGGACCTTTCGCATTTTAGCTGCTATTTCGTGCATTTCGGGCTGGTCGGTGGAATATACGGGCAGCAGCTTTTCGTAGGTCGCCATGGTTTCCTTGTATTCGGGGTTGTGGGGGTTGTCGCGCCACTGGCTGTCTTTTATCATATGCCACATAGCGTCCACGCGGAAGCCGTCGACGCCTCTGTCAAGCCAGAAGCGCATAATGTTGAGCATGGCTTCGACCACCTTCGGGTTTCGCCAGTTGAGGTCGGGCTGTTTGACGAGGAAGGCGTGGTAGTAGTATTGTTTTGTCGTTTCGTCCCATTGCCAGGCGCTGCCGCCGAAGACGCTTAGCCAGTTGTTGGGCGGGCTGCCGTCGGGTTTGGCGTCTTTCCAGATGTACCAGTCTCTTTTGGGGTTGTCCCTGGAGCTGCGGGATTCGACGAACCAGGGGTGCTCGTCGGAGCTGTGGTTGGGGACGAGGTCGAGGATGAGGCGCATGTCTGCGGCGTGCAGCTGATGCAGCAGCTCGTCGAAGTCGGCAAGGCTGCCGAAGGGCGGCCAGATGTTCTCGTAGTCGGAGATGTCGTAGCCAAAGTCAGCCATTGGGGAAGGATAGATCGGCGATATCCAGACCGCCTTGACTCCCAGCCATTTCAGGTAGTCCAGTCGCTGGATGATGCCACGGAGGTCGCCGATGCCGTCGCCGTTGCTGTCCTGAAAGGACCGGGGGTAGACCTGGTAGATGATACCATCCTGCCACCATAGGTATTGTTTTTGATGTTCGTTTGGCATGTTTAAATAAATAGCAATCGAAATGCCATGATCCTGCCACCTAAAGAAACACCGCTTACGGATGAGGAAGTGCAAAAAGGTCTCCGTATGGTCATTGGGGATGGAATGACCACCGAGGCCATGACTGTATTGACAGGGGGAGCGTTCCTGACTGCTATGGCGCTGTTACTGGGCGCCTCCAATTTTCAGATAGGGGTTCTGGCTGGTCTGCCGACTTTCACAAATATTTTTCAGCTGGTGTCGGTATGGTTGGTGGGGAAATTAAAGAACAGGCGGCTGGTGGCAGTGGGGTGTGGATTGCTGGCGCGGGTACCCTTGCTGGTGATCGGGTTTCTGGCGCTGAGGTCTTCGGCGTCGGTCCATCTGCTGATGTCGCTGCTTTTCTTTTTTTATTTTTTTGGCTCTATTGCCGGGCCGAGCTGGAACAGCTGGATGAAGGACCTGATACCTGAGGATATTATGGGCGCTTATTTTGCGCGGCGTATCCGGCTGTCGCAGATATTGAACGTAAGTCTGAGCATCGTGCTGGCGGTTTTGCTGGATATGGTGAAGAAACAGGCGGCGGGGTTGGAGGTGGCCGCATATGGGGCGATGTTTATTGCAGGGGGTGTAGTGGGAATAGCGGGAGCGCTGATCCTGTCGCGGGCGCCGGAGCCGAAGACGGTGGTTTCGGAAGCGCATTTTCTGCGGTTGTTGCAGCAGCCTTTGAAGAACAGGAATTTCAGCCGGCTGTTGCTCTTCAATGCGATGTGGGTGTTCTCGCTAAATCTGGCCACCCCTTTTTTTACTGTGTATATGATCAGGACCCTTGGCCTGCCGCTGTCGTATATAATGATCCTGTCGGGCATTGGGTTGTTGAGCAGCATTTTTACCATACGGATATGGGGCCGGTGGGCGGACAAGTACAGCAACAAGACGATCATCGCAGTAGGGGGACCGTTATACGTCCTGTGTATTCTGGCGTGGTGTTTTACCGGAATTTTTTCGCAACAGTACGCCAATCTTATTTTATTGGTACTGATCCAAATCGGCAGTGGGATCTCCACTGCGGGCATCAATCTTTCGCTGGCCAATATCGGGTTGAAACTGGCGCCGAAGGAGGACGCCATTGTATATCTGTCTACGCAGAATATCATCATGGCCTTTTTTTCGTCTGTGGCGCCGCTGCTGGGTGGGATGCTGGCGGATTTTTTTGCGAACCGGCGTCTGAATATTACGGCACAGTGGGTGAGTCCGCATGTGAACAGGGTCTTCCGGCTGCTGGTTTTGCGTGATGGGAATTTTCTTTTTCTGATAGGGGCGTTGCTGGCGTTGATCTCGCTGCAATTCCTGATAGCTGTGCAGGAGAGGGGAGAGGTGGGGAAGGAGAAGGTGGTGCGGCTGGTGCGGCATACGATACGCGCCAATCTGAAAGAGACATTTCTTATCGGGGACGTCATCCAGTGGCACGAACAGCTGAGGGCCATGGTGCGTCGCAGGATTACCGGAATATAGAATATGGACAATAAAAGAAAATGGTGGGAGGGGGCGGTCATTTACCAGGTCTATCCCCGCAGTTTTAAGGACAGCAATGGGGATGGCGTCGGGGATCTGCCCGGTCTGATCGGCGAGCTTGACTATATCGCTTCGCTCGGTGTGGATGCGGTGTGGGTCAATCCTTTCTATCTTTCTCCAGGGTTGGACAACGGCTATGATATCAGCGATTTCAGGCGCATCGATCCGCAATACGGGACGATGGAGGATGTGCAGCGGCTGATAGACGGGCTGCATGGGAGGGGAATGCGGATCATTATAGATATGGCGCTGAATCATACCAGCGATGAGCACGAGTGGTTCAGGCAGGCCCGGAGCTCGCGGGAGAATCCCTATTATTCCTATTATCATTGGTGGCCGGTGGAGAGGGGTGAGCCGCCGCGTCGTTGTGGTTTTTTCGATGCTGAGGGGAAGGCGTGGGAGTATAACGGGGCGACCAACTCGTATTACCTGCACTATTTTGCGTCGCAGCAGCCGGACCTGAACTGGGAGAATCCCCGGGTTCGTGCCGAGCTATATGCGATGTTGCGGTGGTGGCTGGACAAGGGTGTAGACGGGGTGAGGCTGGACGCGATCTGTTTTATTTCAAAAGACACAGGCTGGCCGGAGGTCAGCGACGAGCTGCTGAAGGCGAGATATAAGGGGGACTGGGGGCATTATTATGCTTCGGGGCCGAGGCTGCATGAGTATCTGAAGGAGATGCGGTCTTCGGTGTTCTCCAGCTATGATGTAGTAAGTATTGGAGAGATGGCGGGTGTGGGGTCGGAGGATGCGCATTTATTCGATGGCGAGCTGGACCTGCTGTATCATTTCGAGGGAATATCGCTCGGCTATTTGCCGGGTGAATTCAAGAAGGTCGATCAGGCGGGCTACCGGCTGGAAGAGTGGAAGGAAGTCTATACGCGATGGGATGCGGTGTTAAGAGGAGGGGCGTGGCAAGCCTTGTATCTGGGCAATCATGATCAGCCGAGGATGGTATCGAGGTGGGGCGACGACAGCGCGATCTCGGCAAAGCTGCTGTTCACGTGGCTGCTGACGATGCGGGGGACGCCTTTTATCTATAACGGGGACGAGCTGGGGATGACGAATATACGATTTACGGATATTTCCGACTACCAGGATGTGGAGACGCGCCGGATGTATGAGAACCTGCAGAAGAAGGGTGGAGACGTGGCCGGTTTCCTAAAGGACCAGCAGCTAACGGGAAGGGACAATGGGAGAACGCCTTTTCAGTGGACGGGTGGTGCCGGGGCGGGATTTACGAGCGGAAGGCCGTGGATAGCCGTTAATCCCAATTTTAGTCGCGTCAACAGGGAATTGGAGGAGGGGGATGTGGATTCGGTACTTCAATATGTCCGGTGGCTTTTGCGGTTGCGGAAGTCGAGTCCTGCGTTTGTCTATGGCAGTTATGAGGTATTGGGTCCAGCGCATCCGAACGTGTATGCTTACAGGAGGAGCTATGAGGGCCAGGAATGGACGGTCGTGCTGAATTTCAGCGGTGAGGACCAGGTCTGGGGGGAATTCAGGCTCAGGCCGTATGAAGCAAGGATCGTAGGATAAGGTTTGTTGCGTCGAGTATCTCGTGTGGCGCGGGATAGGGGATTTCGGCGTCGTAGAGCTTGTCATTGACATAGCGGATGACCTCGTTGCGGCTGCGGCTGGAACGTTCGACCGGAAACTGGAGTATCTCGGCCCTGGCTTTCCAGGGGGTATGTTGGGGATTGGTCTGGGCGTAAAGAACTACCTGGGGTGTGCCGACGGCTGCGGCGATATGTGTGGTGGCGGTATTGACGGAGATGACCATCTGACTGGCGGCGATGGTGGCGATAAACTCTTCTATCATCAGGAGGCCTGCGGCAGTGAAGATGCCTCCGGGTATGGCTGAGGCCAGCTGTTCCCCCAGGGGGATGTCCATATTGCTGCCTGTGATCAGCAGCTGTGAGTGGGTTTGTTCGCGTATGAGCCGGATCGCCTCGGTCCATAGGGGAATGGGGTATTCCCTTTTTTTTTCGCTGACCCCGGGATGGAGGGTGATCCACGGCTGGTCGGTGTCGAGGCCGATGGCGCGGAGCTTTTCCATGGCCCAGTGTCTGGCGTTCGGGCTATAGGAGAGGTGGAGGGCGTCGTCGCTGGTGGTTGCGCCGAGGTGGCTGACGAGGAAGAGGTCGCGTTCGACCTGGTGATGGATGAACGTATAGGGTTCTTTATCGGGGACCCAGTCGGTGAGCAGGTGGTACGGGTTCTCGCGGCAGTAGGCCAGGCGGCGGGGAATGCCGGCCATCCAGCAGAGGAAGGCGGCGGGCAGCGGATTCTGGCTGTATACGGTAAATATGATGGCGAGGTCGAAATGGTGGTCCTGTAGCTGGCGGATCAGCTGGGTGCAGGACTCGGGTGTGGGGAAAGATCGGGAGGATATCCAGGGAAGGTCGGCGATGATCGTGGAGTCGATCTCCGGGATAAAGGAGGTGATGAGGCCTCCCATGGTGGAGGTCAGGAGGGTGATCCGGCAGTCGAGGGTCTCTTTGAGGGCCCGTAGGGATGGGGAGGTCATGATGACGTCGCCCATGTTGTCTGCTCTGATGCAGAGAATGTTGTTAGGAGTCATGATGGGGTTCATTTTCTTTACGGAGGATCATTCTGGCGGCTTCGGAAAGGTCGGCGCGGACGTAATCGGGTTCGCGCCATTCGTTGAGGTTCCATTCCGTCTCGTTGCCGTTGTCAAGGAGGACGGTATGGCAGCCGGCGCGGTTGCCTGCTTCGACGTCGTCGAGGATGTCGCCGATCATCCAGGAGGAAGGGAGGTGGATGTCGAGGTCCCGGGCTGCGCGCAGGATCAGGCCCGGTTGTGGCTTGCGGCAGCCGCAGGCGTGATTATAGGGGTAGATAACGCCGTTGGTCGCGTGAGGGCAGAAGTAGAAGGCGAGCGGATACACCTGTTTTTCCGCAAGCAGCTCGAACATGCGGCTGACGGCCCGCATGAGCTGGGTTTCGGTGAAGTAGCCCAGGGCGAGGCCGGATTGATTGGAGACGATGATGAGCTGATAGCCGGCGTCCTGGAGGGGTCTTAGTCTTTCGCATCCTGGGGCGAGCTCTACGAGTTCTGGTTCGACATTGTATGGGACGTCTTTTAGAAGGGTGCCGTCCTTGTCCAAAAAGATGGCTTTTTTCATCCGGAGATAATTTTTTTTAGTGGTCGGATGGAATCCTGCGGTTTCATGATCAAGGTATATAGAGTGCTGGGTAAAATGGTGGCGTTGGGAGGATACGGGATTGTGGCCGGTCGTGTGCGAAGGCTTTGTGGCTGTATAGACTTTCGCGGCGCAGCAAGGTTTCGATGCCTGTATAGACTTTGCACATCTGGTCGGCGACCTTGTCCCAGGTGAAGAGCCGGTATACGCGACGGAGGCCGCGTCTGCCCATGGTGAGGCGGAGGCCCGGATCTTTTATCAGGTGGCCTATCCTGCCGGCGAGGGCGGTGAAGTCTTTGGGTGGAACAAGAAAGCCTGTGTCTCCGTGGGCGACGGTATATTTAATGCCTCCTGTGTCCGAGCCGATGACGGGGATACCGCAGGCCATGGCTTCGAGCGGGGTGATGCCGAAGGGTTCGTACCAGGGGGTTGTGATGAAGATGTCAGCTGCGGCGTAGTAGTATCTCAGCTGGTCGCGGCTTTTTCTGCCGGTGAAGAGGACGTGTTCGGATACGTCTTCGGCATTGGCGATCTGTCTAAGGCGACCTATCTCAGGGGTAAGGCTTGCGTCGGGGGATTCGTCATTGCCGCCGACGATGACGAGGCGGGCTTTTTCTCCGGCTTTGCGCAGGCGGCCGAGGGCGCGGATGACGGTGTCGATACCTTTCCGGGGCACCATGCGGCCCAGCTGGAGGAGGATGGGGCCATCCTGCGGGAGGCCGAGGCGTTGTCTTGCGGCGTTGCGGTCATAGGGCTGAAATTCGGAGGGGCTGAAGCCGCAGGGGACGATGGTTATCTTTTTGGGGTCGGCCGAATACAATCTGATGAGGTCTTTGCGGTCCTGAGGACATTCGGCGATGATGTGGTCGGCGTCGTGGACGACGAACCGTTCGATCATGCAGCGTTGGGGCGGGAAGCGGTCGGCTTCCTGCTGGTGTAACCTTCTGACCAGGCCCAGAGCGTGGAAGGTAACGGTATAGGGTATGTGCAAGATCTTTTTCAGGGAGGAAGCCACCAGCGCGGACATGAAGAAGTGGGCGTGTATCAGGTCGTAGCGTTTGCGGTGTCGGGTGATAAAACCAAACATGCTGTCCCGGAACTCTTCCATATGGATCAGGAGCTGTTCTTTTTCGATGATCTTTTCGGGACCGGCCTTGACGTGGATGACGCAGATGCCGGGCAGCCAGTCGACGGACTCCGGCTGTTGCGGCTGTTCTTTCCGGGTGTAGACGTCTATCTCGTATCCTCTTGCGGCAAGTGCTTTGGCGAGTTCGGCCACGTAGACGTTCTGGCCGCCGCTGTCGACGCCACCTAATACAGCCAGGGGCGATGCGTGCTCACTGATGAATGCTATTCTCTTCATATCGATAGGTATTAGAAGCGATCGCCAGCCGGAAGGTGTCTTCCCATTCCCTTGTAAAGCGACCGAGATCGAATTTTTTTTGGGCCGCTCTTTTTGCGCCGAAGCCGAGGGCTGCGGCCAGCTCTTTATCGTGTAGCAGCCTGTTCATCTTTTGTATGAGATAGTTGATATCGGTATGGATATAGCCCGTGACGCCGTCCTGAAGGGCCGTGGCGTATTCTGTCGTGGCGAGGGCTATGATGGGCATTCCGAGGGCCATGGCTTCGCAGACGCCGAGGCCCATGCTGGTATAGCGGATGGGGTTGAAGAAGAACCGGAAGCGGCGGATATAGGCTGACAGCTGTGGATGGAGCACCTCACCTGAGCCGCCATATTCGGCGGTGCCCATTCCGATGAGTTCCAGGGGTATCTCTTTTCTGACGGTTTCATAAATGTCGGCGCCGAGGAGGCGGCCGCGCTGGTGGAGGTGGTTGATGACAACGATGCCTTTTTCGTATTCGCCGGTGTATTCGCAGTCGGGGGTGGGTACGCCGTGCTCGATGACGCGGATGATGCGGCTGTTGTTGAGCCACATGAGCCTGTTGTAGTGGGTAACGTGGACCATGACCACGTCCGGATCGTTCATGGGGTGGGGTGTGTCCGTGGGATGCCGGGTTGGCGGGTCATGCTCGACATAGACTCGGGGCAGCTTTCGTTGTTCTTCACTGAGTATGTCATACTGGTCTATATGGAAGTTCTTATTGGTCTGGAAGAGGATGCAGTCGAAGGTCTGGTTGCGGACCCCGGCGGCGTCTATTTCGATGACGTTGTCGCCGAAGGGGAAGGTGGTCCCTCTGCCATAGTATCCTTCATCCTTTTTTTCGTTGACGGGGATATAGATGGTATAGTTCCCTTTGGAGAGATAATAAAGATACGTGCCATGTATATGCCAGGTAAATATGCGCATCAAAGTCGTTTTTTTTGGGGCGGAAGCGTAGAGAGAGGAGGTCATCAGGGATGCATAAAAAATTATACCATCCGACTTCAAACGCTGTTGCGGCGAGTGCTGAGGCGCCAAGTTCCCGTGTCAATACGGCGGTGTGCATGGGGAGGGACAAAGGACGGTTTGTCAAAAGCGTTTTGGGCCCGGCTTGGGATTTGAGTGAATTTGGGCATGTATACACTTGGGATCAATGCTGCATTTCACGATTCGTCGGCATGTATTGTGCACGACGGCCGGCTGCTGGCTGCTGCCGAGGAGGAAAGGTTTACGCATGTCAAGCATGGTAAAAGACCTGTTCCTTTTTCTGCGTATGAGCTGCCTTTTCATGCGATCGACTATTGTCTGAGCGTGGCGGACATTCATTTGAAGGATGTGGATCATATTGCGTACTCGTTCGATCCGTTCAAGCTGCTCAACGGGCATATGGCGGAGGGGCGGATCGTGCTGCCATTGAAGCCGACGCCGCAGTCGAAGGAGGAGGAATGGTATTCTGAATGGGATCCGTTGTTCCTATCTTTTATCGTCAATGCGCCGGGGCAGCTGGCGGATGGGTATCCGCATCATTTGCAGCGGCGACTTGCGGGTGCGGAGGCGCGGCCGGAGAAATGGCATTTTGTGGAGCATCATATCGCCCATGCGGCGAGCGCGTTCCTGCCATCGCCTTTTCATGCCGCGGCGATCATGACGCTGGATGGGCGTGGCGAGCGGGCTACGACGAGCTATTACCAGGGGTGTGGCAGCGAGATGAAGCTGGTATCGGAGGTGTGTATGCCGCATTCACTGGGTCTGCTCTACGAGGCTGTTACTACGCATCTGGGCTTTTTGCATTCGTCGGATGAATATAAGGTGATGGCGCTGGCGTCCTATGGGAAGCCGGTGTACCTGGACAAGTTCTTTTCTCTTATCGAGCTGGGGGAGGATGGAAGGTATCGTATCCTGCCGCATGATCTGACGGCGCTGGTGGGGCCGGCGCGAAGGCGGGGCGAGCCTTTGGCGCAGCGGCATTTCGACATTGCGCACTCTCTGCAGAAGGCGTTGGAGACGACGGTCCTGGAGCTGGCCTGGTGGCTTCATAAGGTGACAGGGGAGGAGGATCTTTGTCTGGCGGGTGGGGTAGCGCTGAATTGTGTGATGAATGCGCATCTCAGGGAGCAGGGTCCATTCAGCAGGATATGGGTGCAGCCTGCGGCGGGTGATGCGGGTACTGCGCTGGGAGCGGCTTTGTGGGTGGATAGTCAGAAACGTCCTTCCCGTGATTTCGAGATGACACACGCTTATTGGGGACCTATGTATGATGATATGGAGGTAGAGCGGTTCCTGCGGTGGACCAAGGCGCCTTACCGGAGGCTGGGGAATGTGGCTGTGGAGACGGCGGCTATTCTGGCGCAGGACAAGGTGATCGGGTGGTACCAGGGGCGGATGGAGTTTGGACCCCGGGCGCTGGGAAGCAGGAGCATACTGGCGTCGCCTATCAATCCGGCGATGCAGGCGAGGCTGAATGAGATCAAGGACCGGGAGGATTTCCGGCCGGTGGCGCCTGTGGTGCTGGAGGAGGATGCAGGGGAATGGTTTGAGGATGCGGGATATTCGCCCTTTATGCTGTTTGTATACAATGTAAAGAAGGATAAGGCGGACCGGATACCGGCAGTGCGGCATGTGGATGGGACGGCGAGGATACAGACGGTCAACCGTGGTCAGCACGCGGAGTACTATGATCTATTGAAGGAGTTCAAGAAGCTGACGGGGGTGCCGGTCCTGGTGAATACCTCCTTCAACACGAGGGGTGAGCCGATCGTTTGTACGCCGAGGGACGCCATCGAGTGTTTTTGGACCTCGCCTTTTGATGCGCTGGTTATCAATTCATTTTTACTGGAGAAATAATGTCTGTAGCTGTAACGATCGTCATACCGACCTATCGGAGATTGGGGCTGCTGTTCCGGTGTCTTTCGGCGCTGAGCAGGCAGGATTTTGAGGTGGACAGGATGGAGGTGGTGGTTGTTACGGATGGACCGGATGCGGCCACGGAGTTCCTGATGGAGGGGGCAATGGATGGTGGGCCTGTATTCCGGCGTTATTCCCTGCCGGAGAAGAAGGGGCCTGCCGCGGCGCGCAATTTAGGCTGGCAGAGGGCGAGGGGCGAGCTGATACTGTTCACGGATGACGACTGCGTACCGGGTAAGGACTGGGTAAGCTCGTACTGGGAGACGTATATGGAGTATAAGCGGACCAATCGGCTGGGCTGGGTATTCGGGGATCAGGTTGCTTTCAAAGGGAGCGTGGTCGTCCCGCGTCCGCCAGAGCCTACAGATTATGAGAAGAATGTCGCCTGGCTGGAGAGGGCGGAATTTGTAACGGCCAATTGCGCCTGTCCGGTGGATGTGTTGCGGCGGACAGGAGGCTTTGATGAATCCTTTACGATGGCGTGGCGGGAGGACAGCGATCTGCAGTTCAGGCTACTGGAGGAGGGGATACCGGTGATCGAAGTGCCCGGGGCGCAGGTCGTGCATCCGGTAAGGAAGGCTTACTGGGGGATCAGTCTGAAAGAGCAAAAGAAAAGTCTGTTCAATGCCTTATTGTACAAGAAGCATCCGGCATTGTTCCGAAAGAAGATCTACCGGTGGCCTTTTTGGAACTATTATACGATGATCGGACTATTGCTGACGGCGCTGGTGGCGTTGCTCTCCTGGGATGTGCCGCTGGCGATAATGGCGGCAACGGCCTGGCTGATCATGACGTTGGACTTTGCCCGGAAACGGCTGAAGGGGACGTCTCATGCTTTGGGGCATGTGGCGGAGATGGTAGTGACGTCGATGGCGATACCTTTTTTGTCGGTCTTTTGGACCATTTATGGGGCGATACGATACAAAACCTTTTTTTTATGAGCAGTTTGAGCGATCCGATACAGAAGATAGCGATATTCCGGGCTTTGCAGTTGGGGGACATGCTCAATGCAGTGCCAGCGGTGAGGGCGTTGCGGATGGCCTTTCCGGATGCCGAGATCGTGCTGCTGGGGTTGCCCTGGGCGGCGGGTTTTGTGCGACGGTTCGACTGTTATTTCGACCGGTGGATACATTTTCCGGGCTATCCGGGTCTGCCGGAGCAGGACTATGATGCCATAGCGTTTGCGGAATTTTTGCAGGAGGTGCGTGAGGAGGAGTTCGACCTATTGTTGCAGATGCAGGGAAATGGGACGATCGTGAACGAGCTGCTGTCGGGTTTTGGGGCAAGGTTATTGGCAGGTTTTCATAATGCCGAGAGCCGGATGGAGTCGGCGTTCTTCGTGGAGTATCCGAAGCTGGCGCACGAGATCAGGAGGCACCAGGCGCTGATGGAGCATCTGGGTATTCCGCGGGCGGGTGATGAGCTGGAATTCCCTTTGACGGAGACGGACGCGCGTGAGTTTGTCCGGCTGCGGCTGCCGCTGGAGCCGGGAAGATATGTTTGTATCCATCCGGGCTCGAGGGGGGCGTGGAGGCAGTGGCCGCCGGAACATTTTGCGATGGTGGCGGATATCTGTGCTGAGAGAGGAATGGATATTGTCGTTACCGGCACGGCGGATGAGCGGGATATTACCAGGGAGGTGATCGGTCATCTGCATCATCCGGCGATCGATGTTACGGGGTTGACGAGCATAGGGGCGATGGGTGTATTGTTAAGGGATGCATCTTTACTAGTCTCCAATTGTACGGGAGTTTCGCATATGGCGGCTGCGCTGAGGACACCTTCTGTGGTTATCAGCATGGATGGGGAACCTTACCGTTGGGGGGCTCTGGATCATCGGTTGCACCGGACGATCGACTGGACTGAGGGGCCGGGGGTAGACCGGGTCGTTGCTGAAATGGAAGACATGTTGTGCAATTCCAGTGCCAACTGAATTTCTGCTTTTATTATCTTACCTTTACTCACACTAACTCATTTTGTATAGGCCTCTCTTATCTTTTTCCTTGACCTGAGCTCCGCATCAGGACTTAAGACCTTTTCTTTTCCTGGTGTTTATTGAAGACAATAGTGCTAAGACCCTAAACAGCCTATGGCAGAAAAAAACATTGTGAGTTCTTTGTTATCCAGCAAAAATTCGGATCAGGAGAATAAGGAATTGATGCTATCGGATTTTCCGATCGTAGTTTTTTTGGTCACAAGGGATGAGCTGCATATGGTGGCCGATGTGCTGCGGTCGTTGCCGCCATTGCTGGGAATGGCTTATGTTGTTGTGGAGAGCATGACGAAGGAGTTGAATGGCGGACCGGCTGTTGATGGGCCGAGGTCTGTGCAGCTGCTGCAGGGTGCTACGACGATGTGCGTGCAGGCTGTAGAGGAGGATCCCGGAATGGAAAAGGATCATGTGTACTGGGCAGGCCAGGGCAACGGTGAGCTGGATATCTTTTTGTCTTCGTTGGCGTCGATATTTTCTGAACGAATAGTTGTGGTCATGTCCTTTCCGATGGCGCGGGCTGTTGCCGTTGGTCTTCGTGTTGTCCAGATGGAGGGAGGATTGACGTTGATAATGGGTGATCAAAGGGAAGGGTTGAAGGAGCCGGGGTCCTATTTGCGTGATTGTATCGATTTTGTCGTGGAGGCCGATGCGGTTGCGGACAAGCTGGCCGGGTTGGCGGAGAGACTGGTGGCGGGAGGACTGAACTCTCTCAAGGCGGGTATTGACGGAGATTTTCTGAGCAGGATATTTTTTATTCTTTCGGATAGAAAGGGGATCGATCTTTCGATTTTGAAGGAAGATGATGTGGCGCGGCGTATTTTCCGCAGGATGGTCCTGAAGGATACGAGTAGCCGGGAAGAATATTTTGAGGCGCTTGCCGGCGTCACCGGGGAGGCCGATCTGCTGTATGAGGAGCTGTTGTGCTGCAGTACCGGATTCACGCCGGAGCCGGGTCTTGTCATGCAGCTGGCAGACAGGGTCCTTCCGGGCGTTATGGAGAGCATGACAGATGCGCGATCGCTGCGTATCTGGATGCCGGCATGTGTGTGCGGAGAAGAAGCGTATGCCGTCCTTTTTTGTGTGATCGAATACCTGCAGGAGAGCGGGCATGCGGTGCCGGTTCAGCTGTTTGCCAGTGGCTTGAATAAGGCAGCGATCGCGAAGGCGCGGACCGGTGTTTTTAGTGAGGCCTCGGTGCGCACGGTTGCTCCGGGCTGGCGCAGGAAATTTTTTACAGAGAAGAATGGGCTCTACCATATCAATAAGGGTTTGAAAGAAATGTGCGTGTTTGCCATGCACAACCTGCTGAAGGACCCGCCTTTTTCGCATATCGATGTTGTCATTGGCCGGAATATGATGGTCGGGATGGACAGGGCTGGCCAGAAGAAGGTGCTGGAATCATTGCATTATGCATTAAATGAGGGAGGGTGGTTTTTGCCGGGGAGCCATCGGGTTGGGGGGATCAGCGATTATCTGTTCAACCAGGTATCCGAGGAGCCGAGGGTCTACCGGCGTCTTGAGGGGCCGACGGGTTTTGCACATGCTTCATTGGTCCCGGAGGACAGAGGTGGAGAAGATGAGGCGAATGAGGAGATGATGGCGTCGCATGTAGAGTTGCGGAGCATTAATCAAGAGCTGCAGAGCATCAACCAGGCGTTGGAGAAGTCCAGGGACGACCTGCAGTCTTGCAATACGGAGCTTGATTCTGTCAATAAGGATCTGAACCAGCGAAACAGGGAGCTGGAACTTTCGATCGAACATGCCTATGCGGTCATTGCAGCAGTCAGGCAGCCGTTGATGGTCTTGCGCGATGACCTGCGTATCCGGATGGTGAATCCTTATTTCTGCCAGACGTTCAGGGTGAGTCCGGATGAGCTGGAGGGGGAATACCTGTATACGGCGGCCAGGGGGTATTGGGATATCGATGAGCTGCGGAAGAAGCTGCAGGGAATGATAGCCCATAAGCTGGTGACGATGGAAATAGAGCTGAAGCATGTTTTCCCGAGGACGGGTGAAAAAATATTTGTATTTACGGCTACGCGGATACAGGAGGAAGGAAAGTTCAGCGATATCCTGCTGGCGATGGAGGATGTCACTGAGCGGCGGATGGTCGATCGGTTCAAAGATGAGTTCATAGGTATCGCCTGTCACGAGCTGAAGACGCCGACCACGAGCATTATGGCCTATTCGCAGCTGTTGTTGGACGAGCTGAAGGGCGCCAGCGACCAGCGGGCGGCGATGCTGGTGGAAAGGCTGAACAACCAGGTGGGGCGGCTGGCGCGACTGACGAAGGACCTGCTGGATGTTACGCGTATCTCGCAGGGGCAGATATCGCTGAAGAAGCACTATTTCAATCTCAATGATCTTATTGAGGAGATGGCGGATGAGATGCAGGTGACGACACCGATACATATTATCATTGGTGAGCTGGCGTCTGTGCCATCGATATGGGGGGATGAGGAGAGGATCGGGCAGGTATTGCGGAATTTGTTGTCCAATGCGATCAAATATTCGCCGGCGGCGAAGGAGGTTAGGATCTATACGAAGGCAACGAAGAAGAATGTGCATATTTCGGTGGAAGATCTTGGCATTGGGATGTCGACGGAGACCTTGCAGCGGGTCTTCGACAGATTTTACCGGTCGGATGATCCTTCGGTCAACCGGCATCCGGGGTTGGGGCTTGGGTTATACATTGCGTCGGAGATCATCCGCATACACGGTGGAACGATCACTGTGAAGAGTGAGAAGGGGAAAGGCTCGGTCTTTACGGTGATATTGCCTTTTGGGTCTCAGGATTAGGGTTGGGTGTGGACTAAGAGGCGCGCAGGATTTTTTTTTAAATGGTTCAGCAGGGGTTCGTGGAGGCTATCCAGTGAGCCGCACCAGTCGACATTAATCTTGCGGCTAACGGACAGGGGCATTTCGGGATAGTCCGCTTCGTTGGGGTCTTGTATGAGGGTATATCCACCGCAGCGCTGGATGGCTTCCATGCCGGCGGTGCCGTCGTCGAGCATGCCGGTGAGGACGATGCCGATGGCGTGAGAGTCCCAGGCGGCGGCGGCCGAGCGCATGGTGGAGTCAATGGAGGGCCGCCAGTGGCCTTCTGCGGGCCCGCTACCCAGCAATATTCTGTTTTTTTTGATGAGCATGTGCCGGCCGGTGGGGGCGAAGTAGATATCTCCCTGGTGAAGCGGCATGTCATCGGTTGCGGTCTGGCAGAGCAGGGATGTTTGTTTTTGAAGGCGGGAGACGAACATATCGGTATTCTCTTCGTCGGGCAGGTGAATAACGATGGCGATGGCAGCGGGGATATCCTGCCCCAGGGTGGAGAGCAATTTTCCTATAGCGGGCATGCCTCCGGCTGAGGCGCCGATAACGATCATGAAGTCGTCCTGTTTTAGTTGCATTTGGCTTCGCTGTTGGATCCGACTGGAGGGTTACGCCGCTTGGGGGTTAGCGACCCTGCCGGTTTTGGGTGATGTCTTTGCGGCGAAGGGCTTCGTTGACCCAGTTCTTTTTTTCGTTGCCGTAGTTGGAGCCGCGGTTGGATTCGCTGCCCTGCCGGTTTGCATCCCGGCGGCCGATATCGTTGGAGCCCTGGCCGTAGTCGGAGCCGCCCTGGGTGGCGGAGCCATGGTGGTAGGTGGCGCGGGTAGGTTTGTCTTCAGTGACCTCTTTTTGTTTTGTAAGACTATGTTTTTTCATAACGTGCGTTTTGGGTGGATATGCGATTTTTATGCCTGCCCCCAAAGGATTGGAAAGTATTTGGTAAGTAATGGCCCGACGGGTTTCCCGTTCGAATTGGTATTGGATTTGTGGCGCTTCGGGTATGAAAAAAACAACTACACAATTCGTTATTATAGAGTTGGAAGAGCTGATCCGGAAGGGAAATGCGCACGTCCCTTTTGAGGACGCGGTGGAGGGGATGTCGCCTGAAATAATCGGGACGGTGCCAGACGGGCTGCCATATAGTCTATGGCAGCTGGTGGAGCATATCCGGATAACGCAGTGGGACATCCTGGAATTTTCGCGGAACCCGAAGTATCAGAGTCCGGACTGGCCGGAGGGATATTGGCCTTCGACGGTGGCGCCGGCACATCCGGGGGATCTTGCGATGTCGGTGGAGCGGATAGTGGCGGACAGGGAGGAATTTACCGCGCTGTTGCGTGCGGCGGGGGAGGGGATTTATGAGCCGTTTGCACATGGGCATGGGCAGTCGCTTTTTCGGGAGGCGTTGCTGATAGCGGATCACACCAGCTATCACACGGGGGAGATCCTTGTTGTGCGGAGGTTATTGGGGGATTGGAAGTAGTTGACGGGGACATGGGTGGTGGTTGGGGGGAAGTTGATGATCTGCTGCGGCTGTTGAATGATGGGATGTCGTAAATTGTGGGGGTGAAAGAAATCAGGACTATTGTCGAAGCCTATAAGAGCATTGATTTTAACCGGACGCAGGCCGCGCTGGCGACTGTTGTGCGGGTGGAGGGGTCTTCCTATCGTCGGGCTGGGGCGCGTATGCTGGTGCTGGATGACGGGACTTATCTGGGAGGGATCAGTGGCGGCTGCCTGGAGGGGGATGCGCTTCGCAGGGCGCAGAAGGGGATCGCGCTGGGGCGGTCGTCGGTGATCACGTATGATACGACGCAGGACGACGATTACCAGATAGGGGTAGGATTGGGGTGTCAGGGGATCATTGACGTGCTATTTACGCCGTTGCGGCCGGGACACGAGGGGAATCCGGTGGAGATATTGTCTGGGTTGACGGATATACGGCGGCCGGAGGTGGTTTTGACGGTGACGGGTGGGCCGGACCAGGAGGGATTGGGGAGGACGGTTGTGGGGAGTACGGTTGTGGGGGGAACGGGAACGAGGTTTGAGGAGACGAATGGGCTGGCTGCGCTGCCTGGCGGGGTGGATGGGTTTGGAACGGTTGATTGGTTGCGCGGGTTGGCTGGTGTAGGGGAGCGGTTGGCCGGTGTGGGGCAGCGGTTGGCTGCGGACATTCGGGCTTGTCTGGATGAGCGGGTTTCGAGGCCGGCGGAGTATGGGGAGTACAAATTATTTATAGAGGTGATCCCGCCGGCCATTCATGTGGTGGCCTATGGCGGCAACTATGATATGCGGACGCTGTTGCAGCAGGTGAGGGAGCTGGGGTGGGATTCGACTGTTGTGCTGAACACTTCGCGGGCGGACAAGTCGATGACGCGGGTTGCAACGCGGGTGATGGACAATAAAGAGCCGGGGCTGCCTGCCATCGATGCGTATACAGCGGTATTGCTGATGTCGCACGACTACCGGACGGATATGGAAAATCTGAAGAAAGTGCTGCCTTCTCCCGCTGCCTATATTGGCATGCTGGGGCCGCGTAAGCGGGCTGAAAAGATATTCGATGCGATGGCGGCGGAGGGATATTTGTTGGGGGAGGCTGAGCGGCGGCGGATATATGCGCCGGCGGGGCTGGATATTGGTGCGGCCACCCCGGAGGAGATCGCGCTCTCGATATTGGCGGAGGTGAGGAGCCATTTCTCGGGGAGGAATGGGGCGTCGCTGCGACTGAGGGAAGGCTCTATTTATGGACATCCGCTGTGAGGCGGGAGGTATCCGCAGGGTGGGAGTTGGTGGAGGCGCTGTCCGGATGATGATTGGAAGAGCCCGCCGGATGAGGGTTGGTGGAGGCGCTGCCCGGATTGGGGTTAGCGCACATAGCGCGGAGGGTATTGAGGTCGGCGATGGCGTCGCCGGCGGTATTATTAAAATAAACAAAAACTTCTTTTCCTTCTTCGTGCCAGCTGCGGATCTTGTCGGCGTAAGGTGTTAGCCGTTGTGCGCCGTAGCCGCCTTTGTAATCGCCGGCGGGACCGTGGAAGCGGAGGTAGACGAATGGACTATTTGACGGCTCCATCGTTTTGGAGTCGGGCATGTCGTGGAGGACTCTCGTAGCGTGGAAGCTATCGAGCAGGTCTTCCACTTCTTTTTTGTACCAGGTCCTGTTGCGAAATTCCACGGCGATCTTCCAGGTGCGTTGCGGGTCTGTCTGGAGGAGTCGCTCCAGCAGGCGTTGCAGCTGGGGGAGTCTGTACGCTTTTAATGAGGGAGGGAACTGGATGAGGAGGCATCCCTTTTTTGCGAAGAGATGGTCTGCGGCGTGCATGAATTTGTTGACGTCGATGGGTAGGAAGGCCAGGTCGGGGACGTGGGTGATGCCGCGCCACAGTTTGACGGTGAAGCGGAAGTCGTCGGGCACCTCGCGGGTCCATTTGGCGAAAGTGGTTGGTTGGGGAATTTTGTAGAAGCTGCTGTTGATCTCGATGCTGTTGAAGAGTGAGGCGTAGTAGGTGAGGCGGGGGGCCGACTGGAACCCGGGCGGGAAGGATTGTTTATTCGGGACGGGCAGGACGAGACCGCTGGTGCCGATCCAGATTGGGGAAAGGGGGACCTGATACATGAAGTTTTTAGTTTTATACGCAAAGAAGTTGCCAGGGTGAAACGCCTATCGTTGCCGGGAACGATTGCGTAAATAATCCAATGGTAATGTGCTCTTATTCCGTCAATTCTCGCTAGCATTGAGTGTCGATTGCCACGATTTGCCATTAAAACTTAACTGCCATATGAAGAAGGTTTTGTTCTTTGTTGGCCTGCTGCTTTTGATCAGAATGGGAGCGAGCGCTCAGGGGACGATCAGGGGCCGGGTCATAGACGACAGCACTAATACCGCCTTGTCGGACGTTTCAATAGCCATCTCTGGTACCTCGAGGGGTACTACTACCGCCTTAGATGGCTCTTTTTTTCTCTCCCTTCCGGCAGATGGAAGAAAACACAGCCTTTTAGTGTCCCATGCCGGTTATGAACAACTAACGGTGTCGGTCACTTCCGCAACCGAGCCGCTGAGGCTGCGGCTGAAGCGCGTCTCCAGGGCGCTGGAGGACGTAGTCGTTATTGGTTATCAGTCCGTTCGCAGGAGGGACGTACTTGCTTCCGTATCGTCTATCAGTAGCCGCCAGCTTAGAGATATCCCCCTTAACTCCGCGGAGGAGTCTCTGGCGGGACGGCTGGCGGGGGTGCAGGTGACGGGTTCTGAAGGTTCGCCGAATGCGCAGGTGCTGATCCGGGTCCGCGGCGGCGGGTCGATCACGCAGGACAACTCACCCCTCTATATAGTCGACGGGATACAGCTGGACAATGCCCTTTCGACGATATCGCCGCAGGATATCGAGTCGATCGACGTGCTGAAGGACGCGGCCTCTACCTCCATCTATGGGGCCCGGGGCGCCAACGGGGTGGTCATCATTACGACCAAGGGTGGGCGCAATACCGGCGGTAAGACGACCATCTCCTACAACGGATTTTTTGGGGTGAACGTCCTCGAGAAGGAGCTGCCGGTCCAGTCACCCTATGACTATATGTACTATCAGTACGAAAGGGCCAAACAAACGGGGGATAGCAGTGGTATTGTGCCCTACGGATACAAATGGGATTCCGTGGTGAAATATAAAAATGTCTCGCCATATGACTGGCAGAAGAAGGTGCTGGGCCGTCATGCCTTCCAGCAGACGCATAATGTGAGCGTGACGGGTGGTACGGAGCAGACGCAGTACAACCTAAGCCTGACGGATAACCGACAGGAGGGTGTGATGCTCAGTTCGGACTATGACCGGAAGCTGCTGGCCTTCCGGCTCGACCACAACGCGAGCGCCCATCTGAAGATCGGGTTCAACGTGCGGTATAACAATACGGTCGTCAACGGCGCGGGGACGTCGAATCCCGGTTCGTCGGCGTTGAACTACCTCCGGCAGGTGGTGCGGTACCGGCCTTTTATCCTTCCGGGTCAGACGGACAATACGTTCGACGCGACGTATTATACGGAGACCAATGCGAACAGTCTTTCGCTGGTCAATCCCGTGCTGCTGAACAACGCGACCTATCGCAAGAGCTATAACGACATTCTCGATGTCAACGGCTACGCCAACTATACGTTCACCAAATGGCTCTCATTCCGGAGTACGTTTGGTTACGACTACAACAACCTGCGGATGGACGCGTTCGACGATACGCTGACCTATAACTCGAAGATCAACGGGGCCAGCCTGCCGATAGCGGATATCACCTCGACGCTGAAAACTACCATCGACAACTCCAACGTATTCACTTTTACCAACAGCGGGTTGTCGGGCGGATTCAATCAGAAACACAGCATCACGCTGATCGCGGGGGAGGAGACCTATCAGACGCATGCGAAAGGCAGCTACATCGAAACCCGTTATTTCCCCATCGGAACGACGTCGGGTGCGGCGCTGGGGAATATGAACCTGGGTACGCCGCCGAATGCAAGTCTTATAGAGCCCAAACCAACGACGACGGATGTCAGCACGACACTGTTCTCGCTGTTCTCGCGGCTGACCTACGGCTATGACCGGAAATACCTGGCGTATCTGTCCTTTCGTGCGGATGCCTCGTCGCTGTTCGCCCCGAACAACCGCTGGGGATATTTCCCGTCGGCGACGGTGGCCTGGCGGATATCGCAGGAGAACTTTATGGCGAACCCGACCTGGGTGAACGATCTCAAGCTGAGGCTGTCCTATGGATCGGCAGGGAACAACCGGATCAATCCCTATCTCTATTCGCCGCAGTTCAATACCAATACCCAATATGGACTGCTCGACCAGCTGGTGACGGGGTTTGCGCCGGCCTCCTTCAATAATCCCAATCTGAAGTGGGAGACGACGATCTCGCGCAATATCGGTCTGGATGCGACGCTGTTCAACAACCGGCTTGGACTTACGGTAGACGTGTACAGCAACAAGACCAAGAACCTGCTGGTCAATACGCCTATCCCCAGCAGCGCGGGTTATACGACGCAGCTGCAGAATGTGGGTTCGACCACCAACAAAGGGGTAGAGGTCCAGGTGACGGGGACGATCATGCAGAACCGTAAGTTCAACTGGACGGGCAGCTTCAATATCTCTTTCAACCAGAACAAGGTCACCAGCCTTGGGATTCAGCAGTCGTATCTCCAGAACTCAGGCTGGGCGGGGAGCGGCAACCCGGCGGACTTTATCGTAGCGGTGGGACAGCCAGTGGGTTCGATGTACGGCCTCGTTACGGACGGGTTTTATAAAACGAGCGATTTCGACTACAATCCCGCTACCCGTGTCTATACGCTGAAGGCGGGGCAGCCGAATGACGCCTCTATCACGGCCTCTACGCCGATGCCGGGTTCTCTGAAGTACAAGGGTATCGGCAAGGATTCGGTCATCACCTCAGCCGACCGGAAGATCATCGGGAATGCGCAGCCGAAGTTCTTTGGCGGGGTGATGCAACAGTTCAGCTATAGCGGGTTCGACCTGAGCATCTTTGTCAACTTCCAGTACGGGAACAAGGTCTACAACTACAATAAGTTGGAGTTCAGCAGCGGATATACCCCCGGGGCTTCGCTGATGGGATTTATGAAGGATCGTTGGCATACGGTAGACGGGAATGGCAATGTCTATGAGCAGCTGAACTCTTCGGGTCAGGTGGTAGGCGCTTCTCCGGACTCGCTGAATGCGCTGAACAAGGGAGCCAAATACTGGATACCGCTGGTGGGGTCGAGCAGCACTTCGTTTACGCCGCAGTCCTGGGCGGTGGAGGATGCCTCTTTTATCCGGATCAACAATATCACGCTGGGGTATACGCTGCCTGTCAGCCTGGTGAGGAAGATGAAGCTCACCCGGATAAGGGTTTATGGTACGGTCAACAATGTGGCTGTCATTACGGGTTACAGCGGGTATGATCCCGAGGTGAACACGCGCCGGGATACGCCGGTGACGCCGGGTGTTGACTATTCGGCCTATCCGAGGAGCCGTAGTTTTATTGCTGGATTAAACGTAACATTTTAAGGAAATGATCATGAAAAATGTATTTAACAAAATAGGTTTAATGGTCCCTGCCGTGCTATTGCTGGCGGTGGCGTGTAAAAAATACCTGGAGCCTGCGCCGGTATCCTCATTCAGTCCCGACTATGTGTTCAGCAATGTGCCGAATGCGCAGAAGGCCGTGCTGGGTGTCTACCAGGATCTGGCTGGTGACAACGGGTATGGGATACGGATCAGCATGTATTTCCCGTATGACAATGACGAGATGATCGGACTGCACCAGATAGGGGACAATGACCGTGGGGACATTGCGCACTACAATGCCAATGCGGGCAATGGTCAGCTAAATTCACCCTGGAGCCAGCTCTATCAGGGCATCGAAAGGGCTAATATCTGTATCTACTATATTCCCAGAATGACCATGTACGCCAGCGGTTCGGCGCAGCAGGTGGGCGAGCTGAAGAGGCTTTATGGGGAGGCGCTGACGCTGAGGGCGCAGTACTACCTCGAACTGGTCAGGGACTGGGGCGATGTCCCGGCGCAGTGGGTTCCGTCCGCGATGATGGACAATGTATTTCAGGCCAAGACGGACAGGGACACGATCTACAATCATCTGCTGAATGACCTGCTGGCGGCGGAAGACCTGGTGCCCTGGAGGACGGATGTGGCGGCGTTGGGCGATCCGGCGGACGAGCGGATCACGAAGGGGGCTGTGAAGGGGCTGAGGGCGCGGATAGCCTTATACAGGGGTGGGTATTCCCTGCGTCGCGCTTCGAGCTCGTATGGGCAGGTGATGGCGCGGCCGGCGGACTACCTGGTGTATTACAAGATCGCGCATGATGAGTGCGCCGATCTGATGTCTCATCGGGAACAGCATACGCTGAACGCGACCTATCAGAGCGTTTTCAAGGACGCGCTGGATGCGCACACGCTGGATAAGGCAGGGGAAGTAATGTTCCAGGTGGCTATGGCTGGTGGTGCGGGTACGTACGACAGTAAGTTGGGTTACTATGATGGGGTGAAGGTGAACGGTTCGCTGACGGGTAACTCAGCGATAGGGGTGCTGCCTACTTACTACTATCTTTTTGATTCGACGGATACGCGGCGGGATGTGACCTGTGCGGCTTATGAGGTCAATAAGGATCTGACGACGCTGGCCATGCATCCGCCGACGACGCTGGTGGAGGCGAAGTTCAGGAGGGACTGGATCACCAATCCTACGCAGATGACGTCGACGGCGCAGTACTATGGGATCAACTGGCCGATACAGCGTTTCTCAGATATTCTGCTTATGTTCGCCGAGACCGACAATGAGCTGAACGGGGCGCCTTCCGCCGCGGCAGTCAGCGCGTTCGAGGAGGTCCGGAAGAGGGGGTATGGTAAGAATTCTGGAGCGATAGGCGCTACGCCGACGGACCACGACGGATTTTTCCGGGCGATCGTTAAGGAAAGGTCGCTGGAGTTCGGTGGCGAGGGGATACGGAAGTTCGACCTGATCCGGTGGAACTTGCTGGGGCAGCGGCTGGCCGAGGCCAAGGCCGATCTTACGGCGATGTCAAAGCGCAGCGGGACTTTTTCCGGGGTCTATGCCAACAATGCGCTGGATTTTTCGAAGCTGCCTGATTCGGTGGTATGGAGCAAGGCGTCTACCTCGCCGACGGGGCTGGTATTGAGGAATTCGTTGTATGTGCCGAGGAACGGGATCCTGCCAGCGACGGGTGACTCGATGATATTGTGGGTTTCCAAGAATATCGCCAATGTGCTCAACTCTTCAGGCTCATCCAATGGCTATGCTTTTTACTTCAAGGCTAATCACAGCGAGCTGCTGCCGATACCGCAGCCTGCGCTGGATGCGAACTATAATTTAAAACAGGACTATGGTTATTAGGACGATCTTGATGGCATACATCACCGTCTGGCTGGTTGGAGACTCGACCATGGCGGATAAAGAAATAAAGGCGTACCCCGAGACTGGCTGGGGTATGCCTTTCGCCTATTTTTTCGACTCGACGGTGAAGGTGGTCAATACGGCGAAGAATGGCCGGAGTACGAAGTCTTTTATTCATGAAGGCCGGTGGGATGCTGTGGAGAAGGGGATGAAGGAAGGGGATTATGTGTTGATACAGTTTGGGCACAATGACGAGGTGCCGACGAAGGGCAGCTATACGCCGCCAGCGGATTTTGAGGCGAATCTGATACGGTTCGTTACGGACGCCAGGGTCCGGAAAGCGGTCCCGGTGCTCATCACGCCGGTGGCTCGGAGGAAGTTCGATGCTTCGGGTGTCATCCAGGAGACGCATGCGGAGTACGCGGAGATCGTTCGCAGGGTGGCCCGCGGGCATGGGGTGGCGCTGATCGACCTTGACAAGGAGAGTCTTGAGCTGTTGCAAAAGTTGGGGCCGGAGGGGTCGAAGGCGTTGTTCAATTACCTGGAGCCGGGGGAGCATCCGAATTATCCGTCGGGGAGACAGGATGATACGCATTTTAGTGAGCTTGGGGCCCGTAGGATGGCGGAGATAGTGTTGGGAGATATAAAGAAATTGGGATTGGGGTTGGCTGCGCATGTTGGGAGTGTTTCGGGTGGGGGTGTGGGTACGCGCCGGGTGGTAGTGGCGAAGGATGGGAGCGGCGATTTTACGACGGTGCAGGGTGCTTTTGACGCGGTGCCTTTGAATAACCAGCGGCCGGTGACGATCTATGTTCGTGATGGTGTATACAGGGAGAAGCTGCACCTGGATTCGACGAAACGGTTTGTGACACTGGTGGGGGAATCGAGGTTTGGGACGATATTGACCTATGACGATCACCCGGGGATGGTGAATCCGCAGGGGGACAGTGTCAATACGCGCAACTCGTATAGCTGCCGGATCAGCGCCGATGATTTTTGTGCACGGAATATTTGTTTCCGGAATGACGCGGGTTTTAGTGCCGGGCAGGCGGTGGGGGTGGAGGCTCGTGGGGACAGGCTTGTGTTCGAGGGATGCCGGATCGTCGGGAACCAGGATATTCTTTATCTGAACAGTGCGAGGAGCCGTCAGGTCTATAAGGATTGTTATATCGAGGGGACGACGGATTTTATATTTGGGTCGGCTACGGCCTGGTTCTCGGGCTGTCATATTCACAGCAAGAAAAATTCTTATATAACCGCGGCTTCTACGCCGATGGATCATGCATATGGTTTTGTGTTCTATGATTGTGCGCTGACGGCGGATCAGGGGCTGGACAGGGTGTTTTTGGGGCGGCCGTGGAAACCGTATGCAGATGTGGTCTATTTGCACTGTTATCTCGGGGCGCATATATTACCGGAGGGCTGGTCGGGGTGGAACAAGACCGACAACTGGAAGACGGCGCGGTATGCGGAGTTCGGGGATTATGGTCCGGGTGGAGGAGTTGCCGGCCGGGTGGGGTGGTCGAAGCAGCTGTCGGATGAAGGGGCGGGTGGTATTACACCGCAAGCTGTATTTGGCGACTGGGATGTTGCACCTTACCTTTAGTTGTGTTTAAATGTGAAAATTACAGTTAATGAAAAATATCCGTATTGCTTTTGTTTTTGCCTTTTTGGTGTTGGGCTTTGGGTGTTTTGCGCAGGAATATTCGTGGGATCATTTGCCTGTGGTGGAGCGGCCGGTTTTTAAAAAGGATACGTTCTCTATTGTGAAATATGGGGCCGTTGCGGATGGCATTACGCTGAATACCGGTGCGATCAATGCTGCTATCGTGGATTGTAACAGGAAGGGTGGCGGCGTGGTGCTTGTGCCCCCGGGGTTGTGGCTGACGGGGCCGATTGTTCTTTTATCGAATGTGGATCTGCATATTGACAGGGCTGCGGTGATACAGTTCACCGACGATAAGAGTCAGTATCCGATAGTGGCGGGCAACTGGGAGGGGCATCCTGCGGCGCGTTGTCAATCGCCTGTTTCGGCTGTGGATGCGGAGAACATTGCCATAACTGGTGGTGGTGTTGTGGATGGAAATGGAGATGCGTGGCGTTGGATCGCGAAGGACCGGCTTACGGAGAGCGAGTGGAAGCAGAAGGTTGCATCGGGGGGTGTTGTCACGGAGGATGGGAAGACCTGGTTTCCTTCGGAGAAATCGCTGAAAGGGTATCGGACGAAGGAGGCGGGAGTATTGAAGCAGGGGATGACGCCAAGCTCTTCAACGTTCGCAGACATCCGGGATTTTCTCCGGCCCAATCTGCTGGTGCTGACCAATTGCAAGAAGGTGTTATTGGACGGACCGACCTTTCAGAATTCGCCGGCCTGGTGTCTGCATACGCTGTTGTGCGAGCATCTGACGCTGCATGACGTGCATGTTCGCAACCCCTGGTATGCGGCGAACGGGGATGGTATCGATGTAGAGTCGTGCCGGAATGTGTTGTTGGATGGGAATACTTTCGATGCGGGGGATGATGGTATCTGCGTCAAGTCGGGCCGGGATGAGGAGGGACGCAAGCGTGGGCGGCCTACGGAGAATATGATCGTGCGGAACAATATTGTCTACCGGGCGCATGGCGGGTTTGTGGTAGGGAGCGAGATGTCCGGGGGGGCGAGGAATATCTTTGTGTACAACTGTAGTTTTATAGGGACGGATATCGGCTTAAGATTCAAGACCGTTCGCGGGCGGGGTGGTATAGTAGAAAAAATATATATCAAGGATATTGTGATGCGGAATATTGTCCACCAGGCGGTGTTTTTGGACATGTATTATTTTGCTAAACCGCCGTCGATCGCTGACGTCTACTCGGGGGCCGCGAAGGTGGATATTCCTGCTATTACGGAGGCGACGCCGCAATTCCGGGATATTCATATCAGCAATATTGTCTGTGATGGGGCTGAAGAGGGTATATTTGTGCGTGGACTGCCGGAGATGAACATCAGGGATATTTACCTTTCAGATATGGTGCTGAAGGCGGATAAGGGAGCTTCGATCACAGAGGCGCAGGGTATTACATTGAAGAATGTTCGGCTCGTGACGAAGGAGGACTCGCCTGTGGTATATATCGAGAACAGCAGCAAGCTGCGTTTTGAAGGGTTGAAGTTCAATAAGGGAGCGGGGTTGCTGTTCAGTATCAATGGGAAGAAATGTTCCGATATCCGGGTAACGGATACTGATGCGTCGAAAGCTGTCCATGATGCGGCCTTTAACTATGGGGCCGATCGCCAGGTCATGGAAACAAAATAAGCTTATGATACCTGTCAAGACAGCAGTATGTTCGTTTGGTATGTCGGGCCGTACCTTTCAGGCGCCCTTTTTACATGTGTTGCCGGAGTTTGAGTTCTATTCGGTGTGGGAAAGGAGCAAGAATCTGGCTTCCGAGCTGTATCCGTCGGTGCGTGTCTGCCGTTCGCTGGAAGAGCTGCTGGCTGATCCGGCAGTGGAGCTGGTCATCGTCAATACCCCCAACTATACCCATTATGCTTATGCGAAGCAGGCTTTGGAGGCCGGCAAGCATGTTATTGTGGAGAAGCCCTTCACGGTGACTTCTGTGGAGGCTGACGAGCTGATCGGTCTGGCGGCTATGAAGGGGCTGAAGCTCTCTTCGTATCAGAGCCGGCGGTTTGACAGTGATTTCAAGACGGTTCGCCGGGTTGTGGAGTCGGGGGTGCTGGGGAAGATCGTGGAGGCGGAGATACACTATGACCGGTTCAGTCCCGCGCTGAGTCCTAAGGTACATAAGGAGACGCCTGGTCCGGGGCGTGGGCTGCTGTATGACCTGGGGTCGCATCTGATCGACCAGGTGCTGCAGCTGTGGGGTGAGCCGCAATTTGTTTTTGCCGATCTTTTTATCATCCGGGATCATTCCCTGGTGGACGACTATATGGAGGTGCTGCTGTTCTATCCGGGGATGCGGGTGCGGCTGAAGTCGAGCTACCTGGTGCGGGAGCCGTTGGCGGCTTATAGTATTTTTGGCCACAATGGGACCTTTCTGAAGAGCAGGGCGGATGTGCAGGAGAAGAACCTGCTGGCGGGCAAGATGCCCGAGGGTGCAGATTGGGGAGTAGAGCCGGAGAGTGAGCGGGGATTGTTGCATACGGAGATCGACGGGAAGGTGGTGCGCGAGCTGGTGCCGACGGAGAGGGGGGATGCGCGGGAATATTTTAGGGGGGTTGCCGAGGCTATACGTAATAATGCTCCTTTGCCCGTGGCGGCCGAGCAGGGGGCGCTGGTGATACGGGTGATCGAGAAAGCGTATGAAAGTTTGAAAGAGAAGAGGATAGTGCCTTTTCGGTAACGTTTGCGTAAATAAAGGCTCCGATGCCGGGTTCTTTCCGGAAATTGTGATTTAGAATTGCCAAAATATGAAATCGAGCAGCTTAGCCGCATTGAGCGCGGAATGGCGAGATCCTATCCGACCATTGGATAGACATTATCTCCGGATAAATTTTTTTATTGGATTGACTTGCCTTATGATGGGTTTGGGGGTTTATGCGCAGGGTGACGTGGTGCGCCGGGATGAAGTGGCCGAGAATATGCTGGTATATCAGCGTAGTGTGGGTGGATGGCCCAAGCATATTGGAAATACGCCGATCGACTATCGTAAGCAGCTGACGGCTGCGGAGAAGGCGGCCTTTATAGATGATGCGGGGATGAACGATGCGACGATCGACAACAATGCAACTACGAAAGAGATCCGGTATCTGGCCGGGGTTTATAAGACGACGGGTAACAAGGCCTATCTTCAGGCGGTTGAGCGGGGTATCCGGTATCTGCTGACGATGCAGTATGCCAATGGAGGTTTCCCGCAGTTCTATCCCGACAAGAGCCTTTACAGGAGCGAGATCACCTATAATGACAATGCCATGATCAATGCGCTGAACGTATTGTCTGACGTGGCTGGGGGGAGTGGGAGACTGGAGGTGGTGGATTCTTCGCTGCGTGCGCCCGCTGCTGCGGCGGTCGACCGGGGAACGGCCTGTATCCTGAAGACGCAGATATGGGTAAGGGGCAGGCTGACGGCCTGGTGTGCGCAGTATGATGCGGTGACGCTGGAGCCGGCGAAGGCGAGAAGCTATGAGCTGCCTTCGTTGAGCGGGGATGAGACTGTGGGGATCGTGGAGTTCCTGATGCGGCGGCCGCATCCGTCTTCCGAGATAAGACAGGCTGTGAATGCGGCTGTAGAGTGGCTGAAGGCGGTAAAGATAGAGGGATATAAATTTGAATTTGTTTCGGATGCGATGCAGCCGGGTGGAAAGGATAGGGTTTTGAAGGCTTCGCCGGGGGCTGTTGTCTGGGCGCGCTTTTATGAGATCGGGACGAATCAGCCTTTCTTTTGTGGAAGGGATGGGGTGAAGAAGAAGACGGTGGCGGAGATCGAGCATGAGCGGAGGGTAGGGTATGGATGGTATGGGGAGTGGCCGAAGCAGTTGCTGGACAAAGACTATCCAGCATGGCTGGAGGGGCAGGGGGTTATCATGGTGGACTATAAAACAAAGAAGCTGGTCATATGAAGAAAGTATTGTTTTTGTTGTTTGGTATTGGTTGTTTGGTGGTTCACGCGCAGACGCCGGGTGAGCGGCTGGCGGCTACGGTGGTGCGGCTCTGGCCGGAATCAAATGATCCTGATTCTTCGAAGGTGCGCTGGACCTATGACGAAGGCGTCGTGTGGAAGGGGATGGAGGGGCTTTGGCTGAATACGGGGGATGCCCGCTGGTACAAGTACGTGCAACATCAGATGGATAAGCTTGTCAATAAGGAGGGGGATATCCGGACCTATAAGTTGGAGGACTACAACCTGGACAACGTGCTTTGCGGGAGGGTGCTGTTGATGTTATACAAAGTGACGGGTCAGGAGAAATATTATAAGGCTGCCGGGCATTTGAGGGAGCAGCTGGCTTCGCAGCCGCGGACCTCGGAGGGAAGTTTTTGGCATAAGAAGAAATATGTTTCGCAGGTGTGGCTGGACGGGTTGTATATGGCCCAGCCTTTTTTTGCCGAGTGGGCTGAGCTTTTCCATGAAGATTCGGTGTTTGGGGATATAACGCGGCAGTTTGTGGCGATCGAGAAGCACGGGAGGGATGGGAAGACCGGTCTGTTGTATCATGGATGGGATGAGTCGAAGAATGAGAAATGGGCGGACAAGGAAACTGGCCATTCGCCTAATTTTTGGGCGAGGGCGATGGGTTGGTATGGAATGGCCCTGGTGGATGTGTTAGAACATGATCGGGGAAGGAAGGAGTTGGTGGATATTTTGAGAAGGTATGCTGCGGCAATCGTAAAGGTCCAGGACCCGGCCAGTGGCTGCTGGTGGGATATATTGGATAAGCCGGGGGCGCAGGGGAATTACCTGGAGGCTTCTGCGAGTTCGATGTTCGTGTATGTGCTCGCGAAGGGAGTCCGGCTGGGGTATCTGCCGGAGTCTTATCTGGGACCGGCGAAGAAAGGATATGATGGCATCGTAAAGAAATTCCTGGTGATGGGGTCGGATGGGGCTACAAATCTGGAAGGGACGGTGAGTGTCAGCGGGCTTGGCGGCAATCCTTACCGGGACGGGAGCTATGCTTACTATATCGGGGAAAAGGTGGTACAAAATGATCCGAAGGGTGTCGGGGCCTTTTTGCTGGCGGCTGGGGAGATGGATGCCCTGTCTGTGCGCGGGTTAGGAAAGGGGAAGACAGTGCTATTGGACTACTATTTCAACAGCGAGCATCACAAGGACGTTACCGGGACGCCGATACGGTTTCACTATATCTGGGGTGAGATGGACAACAATGGTTATTCCTTGTGGGGGCATCTGTTCCGGCAGTACGGGATGGTGACCGACTCCCTGGCGGTTGCGCCGACGGCGGCGGGGCTGAGGAAGGCGTCCGTTTATATCATCGTGGACCCTGACAATGAAAAGGAGTCTCCGGCGCCAAATTTCATACAGGACAAGGATATCGATGCGATAGAGGCCTGGGTGAAGGCCGGAGGGGTATTGGTGCTGATGGGCAATGATTCCGCCAATATGGAATTCACGCATTTCAACAGGCTTGCGGAGAGGTTTGGGATCCAGTTCAATTTCGATGATTATCACAAAGTAACGGGCAATCAGTACGAGATGGGGGCCTTTACCATGACAGTACAGGATGCAATATTCCCGACAACTCATAAATTTTACATAAAAGAGCTGAGCACCCTGAAGCTGAGCGGGCCCGCGAAGGCGCATTTTACCGACAAGGGGAATGTGATCATTGCGACTGCGAAGGTTGGCAGAGGGACGGTATTTGCCGTGGGTGATCCGTGGTTTTACAATGAATACACCGATGGAAGGAAGCTTCCGGCGGATTTTGAGAACTATAATGCCGCGAGGGATGCGACCCGGTGGTTGATAAGGCAGACAAACAACAAATAATGCAGGTTATGAAGCACTTTCTTGACGAAAATTTTCTCCTCCATTCGAAGGCAGCGCAGCAATTGTACCATGAGTATGCGAAGGAGATGCCGGTGATCGACTACCATTGTCATTTGCCGCCGCAGCAGATCGCGGCAGACCATCAGTTCGAAAACCTGACGCAAGCCTGGCTGTACGGGGATCATTATAAGTGGAGGGCTATGCGGACGAATGGTGTGGATGAGAGCTATTGTACCGGTGACCGGCCGGACTGGGAGAAGTTCCAGAAGTGGGCAGAGACGGTTCCCTATACCTTACGAAACCCTTTGTATCACTGGACGCACCTGGAGCTGCAGCGCTATTTCGACGTGAACGAGATACTGAGCAGCCGTACGGCCCGCAGCGTTTATGAGGCCTGTTCGGCAAAGCTGCAGACGCCTGAGTATTCGGTGCGGAACCTGCTGCGGAAGATGAACGTGAGGACTGTTTGTACGACGGATGATCCTGTTGACACGCTGGAGTATCATGCGCAGCTGAAGCAGGATGGTTTCGAGATACCTATTCTTCCGGCATTCCGTCCTGACAATGCGATGAATGTGGATTCGCCGGAGAAGTTCAATGCGTATATCAAGAAGCTGGAGGGGGCGACGAATGTGGCGATATCCAGTTTTAACGACTATCTGTTTGCGTTAGAGAACAGGCATGATTTCTTTTCTTCGATGGGCTGTACTGTTTCCGATCATGGGCTGGAGGAAATTTACGTAGAGGAATTTACGGGATGGGAGGTAGAGGCGATCTTTAATAAGGTGCGTGCGGGGAAGGAGCTGAATGATGGTGAGCGGCGTAAGTTCAGGTCTGCGATGCTGGTGCATTTTGCCGAGTGGGACTGGGAGAAGGGTTGGGTGCAGCAGTTCCATCTGGGTGCGCTGCGCAATAACAACAGCCGGATGATGCAGAAGCTGGGGCCGGATACGGGATGGGACTCGATCGGTGATTTCTCGCAGGGGCGTTCGCTGGCGAAGTTCCTGGACAGGCTGGACAAGGAGGATAAATTAGCGAAGACCATATTGTACAATCTGAATCCTGCGGATAACGAGCTGATGGCGACGATGATCGGGAATTTCAATGACGGGTCTGTTGCGGGCAAGGTGCAGCTGGGGTCGGGGTGGTGGTTTTTGGATCAGAAGGATGGGATGGTGCGGCAGATGAATGCGTTGTCGAATATGGGGATGTTGAGTCGGTTTGTGGGGATGCTGACGGACTCGAGGAGTTTTTTATCGTTTCCGCGCCATGAGTATTTCCGGAGGATATTGTGTAATCTTTTTGGCGAGGATATTACGAATGGGGAGATGCCGAATGATATGGAGTGGGTTGGGAAGGTAGTGAGGGATATCTGTTATTATAATGCGAGGCAGTATTTTAATTTTCAGCCGGCGGGGGCTGCGGTTTATAGTGAGTAGGTGATCGGGTGTGAGGGTGGCCCGGGGGGATGGTTCACGCGGGGGTATTGCGGCGGTTCAAGAGGCCCGCACAGGGGTTAAAAAAAAGAAAACCCGGTATGAACATACCGGGTAGTGAGTCGACTCGAATTTAGACCTTATCCTGCTGCTAAATTAAATAAGTTCTAAATATAACTCTTATAGAATATAGAGAAATGATTGATTTTTATATGTTTTACTTATAGTTTTTAAAAATCGTAACTAAAAAGTATATTTTTTTATAATTTGTAATTGTTAAAACGCTTTAGCAAAAAAACTATCTACTGCCCTGCAGGGCACCCCGTCCATTCCAGAAGGCATTTTGTCCATGGTTTGCGACTTCGAGGGGTATTTCTGCAGGGCATTTTTATTGCGGGGAGGTGGGGAAGGGGTCACCGGGGAGGTTGGAAGGTGTGATTTTGGGGCCAGGGAGGTTGAGGAGAGGGCCGGTGGAGAGGTGAGCATTGCCTGGGGTTGGGGGAAGGGGTTGAAGGGAGGATCGCCCGGGAGGTTGGGAAGGGGTTGAAGGGAGGATCGCCTGCGGGGTTAGGAAGGGGGTGACGGGAGGATCGCCCGGGAGGTTGCGAAGGCGTTGTACGAGGGGGTTGGGGAGAGGGGCTCCGGGGAGGTTTGAAAAACGATAAAAAGTACAATTTATTAACGCGCGGGGTGGGGCCTGAGGACGCAAAATTGGTTTAAATTACGGGTCTAAAATATAATCTTATGGCAAAGAAAAATAAGAATACGATCGACCTGCCGGATGTCAACGATATTCCTGGTCAGGAGCATATCAGGGCGCCCCGGTTGGGGGAACTGGCAGACAATACGCCGTCTTCTGCAGATGAGGAGGGAGACGATGTGCTGAACCAATCCGACGAGGATGATGATCTGGTGATGGGAAATGAGGGCGATGTTACGGCGGACGAGCGGACGACGCTTGCGAATATCGACAGCCGGCGGGCGGACAGCGAGGATGAGGTGTTGCGGGAAAGCGCGCTGGATGAATATGACGACGACGGGGACCCGCTGAATGAGGACGACAGGGACCTTGATGGGAAAGACCTTGATGTACCGGGTTCTGAGGAGGATGACGATGATGAAGAGATAGGGGAAGAGGATGAGGAGAACAATGACTATAGTCTCAGCGATGACGACGATCATGAGGAGGCGGAGGATTATGGGACGGGTAGGGATGTGGATTAGGCCGGCCCGAGAAGCGGGAAAGGTAGTATGGGATGCCCAGGGGAAAGTTAGAAAGGGATCATGATGCGGGTGTTGAGGGATCTGCCCATGTTGTAGATGCCGGGATGTCCGTTGGGACTTTGGGTGTAATATTCAAAATATTTTAACCTGCTGAGGTTGCTTTGATAGGCGACGTTCAGCAGGTTTTCTATTTGTACGAGCCATTGGACGGTGAAGGCTTTTGAGAGCCGGATGCTGGTGTTCGCCCCCGTGTGCAGGAGTGTATACGATGGGGTTGGTGTTTCGGTATTATAAAGGGCGAGGTAGCGGTGCTGGGCTGCGTTGTATTCGTAGCCGGCCAGCAGGGTGATAGCGGGAGATAATGTCCATTCGAGATGGCCTGTCCAGCGCAGCGGCGGGATGAACGGCAGGTATTCGCCGTGGATGCCGGAGTGCGCATATTGCTCTGCGTTGTTGACGCCATAGACGAGGGCGAGGGTGCTGGTGAAGTTGAGGCCTCTGAGGTTTTCGGGATGGAGGGTGGTCGAGGCTTCCAGGCCATAGAGGTGGGCTGCGGATTGCTGGTATTGGAAGGTTTTGTTGCCCTGGGCGTCGATGACGGGGTTGCCGGCGGCGTCGGCCACCTGGGCGAGGTAGATATAGTGTTGGATATGGTTGTTGAAGAGGCTGAGGGAGAGGTCCCAGTCGCGGCATCGGTAATCGATGCCGAGGTCCTGCTGCCAGCTGAGCTCGGGGACGAAGCTGCGATTGCCGAGATAAATGATGTGGGCGCCGGGGTCAAGGCCATTGGAGGCTATCTCGGTGATGTTGGGGCTGCGGTAGCCGCTGGATACGTTGGCCCTGACCGTGAGTGTGGTGGTAGCCTGCCAGGTAAGGCCGAGGCTGGAGGAGAGGCCGGTGTAGGTGTGGTGGAAAGGGAGGAACTGGTGGTTGAGGGGAATGGATAGGTTTCTCAGGTCATAACGAACGCCGCCGGTGGCAGTGAGGGATTGGTCTCCAGGGCCGGAGGAGCGAAGGGGTAGCTTCCATTTGCCATGGAGGTATGCGCCGCCATCGGCGAGGTGGTAGTCGGGAATGGGGAAGTCGGTGCCGTCGAGGTTCCTGTTGTCCTGGTACATGCCGTTGACGCCTGCGGTGATATCCAGGTTGCGCCACCCGGGAGCCAGGTATTTAAAGCCGTAGTTCAGCGTATTGAGCCTTACGTATAGGCCTGCCTGTTGGGGAAGGGTGGGGTGGTTGTACTCTCTGCGGATATTTTGCTGAAGGCCGATCAGGGTTTCTGTGCGGCCTTTTTTTATTGTGGTATACAGCCGGTAGTGCTGGATGTGCTGGTGGAGGGGGCTGAGGGCGTAGCTGTTGAGCTCTGCGGCGGGGACGATCGGGCGAAGGCTCAGGGTGTCCTGGCTCGCCTCGTATATCTGCCTGGTAAAACGGCGGGTAAGGGAGTCGCGGCTGCCGTCGGGGATGCCCTGGAGGTTGTCGTATAAGGTGGTGTGGAGCCGCAGGAAGCCATTGGCTAATTCGCGGCCGCCTTCGAGGGTGGCGTTGGTCTCGCGGAAACCGGTGTTATAGACGCGGCCGTCGATGGGGTTGGAGTAATTGGTGGCGATGCGGTAGGAGGCTTTGGCGGCCCACCACCATTTTGTGTCGCTGTAGTGGAGGCGCAGGGCGCTGCCGATGAGGCCATTGTTGCCCTGGTATTCCTGGAGCCAGCGGCCGTGCAGGTGGCCGTCCTTTTCGGTGGGAAGGAAAGGGAAGAGGCTCACGACGCCGCCGAGGGCGTCCGAACCATAGAGGAGGCTGGCCGGGCCTTTGATGACCTCGGCCCTTTCGATGCCATAGGCGTCGACCTCGATGCCGTGTTCGTCGCCCCATTGCTGACCCTCCTGTCTGATGCCGTCGTAGAGGGTCAGGACCCGGTTGTACCCGAGTCCGCGGATAAAGGGTTTTGAGATGTTGGGGCCGGTCTTTACGGCGTTGAGTCCCGGGACATGCTGGACGAGGGCGTCGATGATATTGGGTTCGATGGTGGCGGCTAGCTTTTTGGTGGGGACGGTGGTGATGGCGATGGGGGTCTCGCGGAGGAGGACGGCGCCGCGGACGCCGGTGACGGTGATACTTTTTAGGGAATCTATTTTAGGAGTGGTATCCTGCGCCTGTACGGCGCAGGAAAGGCAGAGGAAGAGTATGGTGGACATATTGATCGATGTTTTGTTTGCAAAATAGTAAAAGTTAGGTTAGTCTAACAATTATTTTACTTATTTTTACTTCATGTTATCGCAAACTGAAGAGAATTATCTCAAGAATCTATTCAATCTGACTGGTGGGAATGGGACCGGGGAAGCTGGGACGAATGAGCTGGCGGCTTATCTGGGGGTGAAGCCGGCGTCGGTGAATGACATGCTGAAGAAGCTGAAGGAGAAGAAGCTGGTCGACTATGAGAAGTATGGGAAGATCTCGTTGACCAGGGAGGGGAGGAAGAAGGCCATCGAGGTGGTGCGGAAGCACCGGCTCTGGGAGACCTTTTTGTATTCGACGTTCAATTTCACCTGGGACGAGGTGCACGAGGTGGCAGAGCAGCTGGAGCATATCCAGAGCGCCAAGTTAGTGGATAAATTAGACGAGTTCCTGAACTATCCCACCTTTGACCCGCATGGGGACGTGATCCCGAACGCGAAGGGGGAGATGCCGACGGTGCATAAGAAGACGCTCCTGGAAGAGGAGGTGGGGCATCATTGTACCATGGTGGCGGTGAAGGATAACTCCGCGCCGTTCTTACAATATGTGTCGCGACTTGGCCTGGGGATCAATAATAAATTAAAGGTTATCGCGCGGCAAGCCTATGACGGGCAGATGGAGATCGAGGTGAATAAAAAGGTGATGAGCATCAGCGCGCGGTTTGCGCAGAATATAGTCGTAGTCTGTGATGATTGTAAATGATCATTTGGTGAGGCCGGGTTCGCCGACGCGGTCGCCTTTTTCTGAAGGATGGGAGGTGGAGGGAGTTGTACGGAGAAGGGGACGGTCTTCTTTTTCGATGAGGGCGCGGGTGATGGGGAAGCAGTGCGGGTAGTGCTGCTGAAGGAATTTGAGTAGGCCTTCGCGGACGTCGCAGCGGAGGTCGAAGGCGTTGCCCGAGCTGCTGGCGCTCATCAGGGCGCGGACCTCGATCGTGCGTTCGGAGGTATTGGTGACCTGCATGACCTTGACCCTTTTGTCCCAGAGGGGGTTGCTTTCGAGCAGGCGGGTGAACTCCTGGCGGAGCGGGTCGATGGGGGTGGCATAGTCGAGGTAGAGGAAGACGGTCCCGAGGATGTCCGCGGTGTTGCGGGTCCAGTTCTGAAACGGTTTTTCCACAAAATAGTTGATCGGCAGGATGAGCCGGCGCTGGTCCCAGATGTTGAGTACCACATAGGTGAGGGTTATCTCTTCTACCCGTCCCCATTCCCCTTCCACCACCAGCACGTCGTCGATGCGCAATGGCTGTGTAAAAGCCAGTTGGAAGCCAGCCAGGAGGTTGCCAAGCGATTTCTGGGCGGCGAAGCCGATGATTATGCCGCCTACGCCTACGCCGGTGAGCAGGCCGGTGCCTATTTTTCTCAGATTGTTAAAGCTTAGCAGGATGGCGCAGACTGTCAGGATGATGATCAGGCCGATGGCGATGCGCCGGATGAACTGCAGCTGCGTCCTTATTTTCCTCTCTTTGAGATTGTCAGCTTTCTGGATGTCGAAGTGGTGGTAGATGTAGTCTTCGAAGACCTTGATGGTACCGATCAGCACGTTGGCGAAGGAGATGGCGAGCAGTATTTCTGTGGCTTTGTTGATGATCGGGTAGATCGTCGATCTCATCCGCATGGCGGGGAGGAGGAAGTTGAACGCCAGCAGGGGCAGGAAGTAGCTGAAGGGTTTGCCCAGGCGGGATAGGATCGATCTGGTCACGGACCAGGCCGGGGCTTCTTTGGGTTTTTTCCGGAGCAGCAGGGCCAGCATGAACTTTACGATCAGGCCGATAATGACGGCCACCACAGCCAGGATGATGTCCCATAAGAGGTTGGGGAGGTGGTTGAATTGATCCAGGTCGGGCATGAATTCGGATACTTTGTGTTCCCCGTAAGTTACAAGGTTTAGGCCAATTTAAATAGAAGGGGGAAGGGTGTTGGCTTAGGGTTGGGGAAAAGGGGGTTGGCACGGCTTTTTCGGTGCATAATTTAGCGAGATAAAAAATTAAGAATTTGTGCGATAGAGGTTTAGGTTAATGGATGCCATCCCGGTTCTCCGGGATGGCTTTTAGTTTGTGAGATGATCTAATTTTTAGGGGAAGCGCATGTTCCGCACATATTAAAAAGACAATGTATGGAAACGGTTACTGTATTGTCGCATAAGGTGTTGTTGCAGGTGGACCATGACTATGAGAAAGCGGCTTCGGCAGCGCATTTGCGATATGTCAGCGATGCCGGGCCGGGTATCAGCCGGATGAAGAAGGGGAAGGGGTATTGTTACCTGCTGGAGGGAAAGCCTGTGAAGGACGAGGAGCAGCTGAGGCGTATAAAGGGGCTGGCGATTCCGCCGTCGTGGAGCGAGGTGTGGATATGCCCCGTGGCTAACGGGCATATTCAGGCCACAGGTCTCGATCTGCGGGGCCGGAAACAGTACCGGTATCATGCTTTGTGGAATAGTCTGCGCAGCGAGACCAAGTTTCACCGGCTATATGAGTTCGGGAAGGCGCTGCCGTTGCTGCGGTCGAAGATCGAGGCTGATCTGCGGCAGAAAGAGCTCAGCCGGGATAAGGTGCTGGCCACTGTGCTTAGCCTGATGGAGCGGACCTATATCCGGGTGGGGAATATTGAATATGAAAAAGCAAACGGGTCATATGGCCTGACTACGTTAAAAAACAAGCATGTAGCGATCACAGGAGATAAGCTGGAGTTCTCTTTTCCCGGAAAGAAGGGGGTGCGTTTTGATATTGCGCTGCGCAACAGGCGGTTGGCCCGTACTGTGAGCCAGTGCAAGGAAATACCGGGGCGGGAGCTCTTCCAGTATTACGCCGCGGATGGTGGCACGCATAGTATCGACTCGGGGATGGTCAACCAGTATATCAGGGATGCGACGAACATGGATTTTACGGCGAAGGATTTCCGAACCTGGGCCGGGACCCTGCATGCGCTGCAGGCTTTTGCCGAGCTGGGGGAGGCTTGCAGTGAGGCGGAGTGTAAGAAGAATATTGTGGCCGTCTTCGACGCCGTGAGCAGTAAATTGGGGAATACGAGGGCCGTCTGCAAGAAGTATTATGTGCACCCCGGGTTGGTGCAGCTATATGAGGAGAACAAGCTGAATAAGTATTTAACGGATGAGGAGGGGACGAAGGAAGAGGTGCTGATGAAGATATTGAAGCAGTATATAAAGATCACTCCGTTGGCGTGATGGAGGTGGTGGTGCCGCCGTTGCCGCCGTTGTTGCGGCTTTTCAACTTTGTGTACAGGATGGAGTGGCGCTTGAAGTGGTATTTCTGGGGTTTGCCGAGGAGGAAGCCTACGGCCTTGAAGCCGGGGAGGGTATCGAAGATGATCTTACAGATAGCGGTGACGGGCAGGGCGAGGATGAGGCCGGCGAGGCCCCAGAGCTTGCCGAATAGCAGCAGGGCGAAGACGGCTATGAGGGGATTGATGCTGACCTTGGAGCCGACCACATAGGGGGTGATGAGGTTGCCTTCGAGGATATGTACGAACATGAATACGCCGAAGACGCCGACGGCATACCAGTAGGAGTCTTTTGTGATCAGGGCGATGATGACGGGGAGGGCCGATCCGATGAGGATGCCGATATAGGGAATGATAACCAGGAGTCCGCCGAGGAAACCGAAGAACAGGGGGGATTCGATGCCGAGCAGCCAGAGGCCGAGTGAGTTGAGCGTGCCGATGATACAGATCACCTTTATCAGGCCGAGGAGGTAGTTTTGGATGACCTCGTATATCTTCTGCAGCGTCTCGTCGATCAGTGATTTTTCCGAAGAGGCGAAGACCTTGTAGAAGAACTCGAGGAAGAAGACCCGGAGGTACAGGAGGAAGAAGCTGAACAGGAGGATGAGCACGAAGTTCGTGAGAAGGTTGGTCGTAAAGGTCATGGTGGACGAGAAATAGTTGCTGCTATTGTCGAGCAGCTTTGCGAGCTGCTGGTGGACATGGTCGGCCTGGGCTGACTTTTCGATATGATAGCGTTGGGCGACGTAGGATTCGGCTTTGTCGACGAGGTCGGATAGGCGGCGGATGAACTGTGGCGCCTGTTCTACGAGGTGTATCAGCTGTGTGATGACGATGCCGAGGAAGAGGGCGGTCAGGACGCCGGCCACGAGGATGGAGATGAAGGCGGAAAGTCCCTTGTGGCATCCCCATTTTTCGAGCCGGAAGCAGATGGGGAAGAGCATGGAAGAAAAGATCAGGGAGAAAAGCAGGGGTACGATGACATCGGCTGCCCAGGAAAGGATGACAAAGCAGATGACCAGGATGATCAGTATCGAGGCTATGCGTAGCGGTGAGGCGAATCTGAGCTGCTCCAAGTTATGTTCAGATAATGTTCAGTTATACAAATACAAAAGCCGGCCGGCCATTGGCGACCGGCTTTTGTTCAGGCTCTCCGGATGATACCGAGTATCAGGGAGATGATCGCCAATACGATCAATACGTGGATAAGGCCACCTACACTGTAAACAAATACACCCAATAACCATCCTATGATGAGTATTACTGCTATCAAATAAAGAAGTCCGCTCATAAAAAATGTTTTTAAGTAAGTAAGGAATTTGATGTCTTTCTATGGGAGCTAGTGAAAAATGCTTGCCAGTTTTTTAAGGCGGCTGAAAATGGCTTCAGGGGCCGGTTTTGGGGAATAAAGTCTACATTTGGACGTCAGGGCATGGTCTCAATCTTGCTAATTGTTATAGCATGAAGAAGAAGTTCAAACTTTCGGCTGTCTGGGGGGCGATCAAACGGGGGGCAATAGACTTCAACAACGACAACGGCTTCAAGCTGGCTGCCTCGCTGTCGTATTCGATGGTCTTTGCGATGGGGCCGGTGGTCATACTCGTTATCTCGCTGGTAGGGATATTCTGGGGGCATGATGCGGTGCAGGGAAGAGTGTACGAGCAGATCAAGGGGCTGGTGGGGAATGCGGCTGCGTCGCAGGTACAGGAGATCATCAAATACACCCTTCGGTCGAGACATACGGTGGCGGGGGCGATATTCGGGGGGATCGTGCTGGTGATCGGCGCCACCGGCGTATTCACGGAGATACAGAGCTCTATCAATTATATGTGGTCTGTGCAGGCCAAGCCGAAGAAGGGATGGCTGAAGCTGATCATCAACCGGCTGATGTCTTTTTCCCTGATCGTCGGGTTCGGATTTGTTTCGATGGTGTCGCTGCTGATCAATTCGCTGATGGACCTGCTTAGCGAGTGGCTGCAGCGATATTTCTCGCAGTTCACCGTAATGTTCTTTTATTGGGTGAACCTGGGGCTGACGCTGGCGGTATTTGTCCTTCTTTTTATGATCATCTTCCGGGTCCTGCCGGACGCCACGATACGGTGGAAGGATGCCTTTATTGGTGCGGTCTTTACGGCTCTGCTGTTCCTGCTGGGGAAGGCCGGCATCGGGCTGTATCTCGGGCATTCGAATATAGGTCTGATGTATGGTGCCGCGGCGTCGATCATCGTGATCCTTACCTGGGTATATTATTCGAGCATCATCCTTTATTTCGGCGCCGAGTTCACGAAGGCCTATGCCCTGGAGAATGGGTATGGGATACGGCCTTCTTCGCAGGCCGTATTCGTACTTAAAAAAGAGGCGCGGGAACTGATCTAGCTGGCTTTGCGTCCCTTGAGGCTGGCTTTCAGCTGGGACAGCAGGTCTTCGCTTTGGCGATGGACCACCTTGAGCTTGGGCTCGGCGATCTTCTTTCCCTTTGCCTTTGCCTTTATCAGTTTGAGCAGCTCGTCCGTATAGGTGTCCTTGTAGTTGGCGATGTCGAAGGGGCCGGAGAGCTGGTTGATGAGCTCGACCGCCATTTTCATCTCTGCGGGTTTGGGGCTGCCGGCGGGGACGTTGAGCTCGTTTGTAGCCCTGATCTCCTGCGCCCAGCGTATGCGGCAGAGGACGAGGATATTCTCCATCGGCTTGATGAGGCAGAGGCCTTCTTTATTGCGCATGACGAAGCTGCCGAAGCCGACCTTGCCGGTCTTGTGGAGGGCTTCACGGAGGAGGGCATAGGCTTTTGCTCCGGACTTGTCCGGTTCGAGGTAGTAGGGGGTTTCGTAGTAGATGCTGTCGATCGCGGTCTCTTCTACAAATTCGTTGATCTCGATGATCTTGGATTTTTCGGGGCTGGCTTTGGCGAAGTCTTCGTCGGTGAGGACGACGTACTGGTCGTTGAGCTTGTAACCTTTGACGATATTCTCCCAGGCGACCTCCTTGCCGGTGTTCTCATTGACGCGTTTGAAGCGGATGTTGGAATGGTCTTTTTTGTCGAGCATGTCGAGGTCGAGCTCGCTGCCTTGTACGGCGCTGTACATTTTGATGGGGATGTTTACCAGGCCAAAGCCGATAGCCCCGGTCCATATCGATCTCATATTTTTCTTTTTTAATTGGTTTAATAAATTTAGTGAAAACCCCGCTGGAGCGGGGTTTTTTGTTTAATGTTTGCCCTTCGGGCGGCGCGTCTCCGACGCGCCTGGAGATCAGTTCCAGAGGCCTCGCACCTGAGCGACGGGTATGTTCATGAGTTCCCGGTATTTGGCGACGGTGCGTCTCGCGATGTTGTAGCCTTTTTCTGCGAGGATGGCAACGAGCTGCCGGTCCGTGTATGGTGTTTTCTTGTCTTCTGTCTGTATGACCTCGCCAATGATGTTCTGTATGACCTTGTTGCTGATGTTGGTGCCTTCCTGGTTGACGATGCCTTCGGTGAAGAGGTCTTTCAGGAGGACGGTCCCGAAGGGGGTCTCTGCGTATTTGTTGCAGGTGAGGCGCGAGACGGTGGAGATGTCGACCTTGACCTTGTCGGCGATGTCTTTTAGTTTCATCGGCTTGAGCATGAGGATGTCGCCGTATTTGAAATAGTCGAATTGCATGTCCACGATAGCCTGCATGATCTTGAGCATGTTGGATTCGCGCTGCTGGATGGCGTTGATGAACCACTGGGCGGAGGACAGTTTGCTTCGCAGGTATTGTTTGGTCGATTTATCGGCTGCGGCGTTCTGTGCGGTCTGCTGCACCATTTCCATCCAGGACTGGCTGATATGAAGGTTGGTGCTGCGCTGGCGGTAGAGGGCCAGTTCGAGGGTATCGCCCTGGTCGAGGATCACGAAGTCCGGGAGGATGGATGGGTTGGCCTGCATGGCGCTGGTCTCGGGGTTGAATGGCCGGGTGCGGAGGTGGGCCAGCAATTCCAGGACGATGCGGATCTCGTCCTCTTCGAGTCCCAGCTGTCGGCGAAGTTTGTCGAGGTTGCAGCTGCGGAGGTCCTGGAAGTGGTTCTCGAGCAGGTTGACGGCCATTTTGACGTCCGGTCTTTTCGTATTCATCTTGCTGAGCTGTAGGAGCATATACTCCTGGAGGCTGCGGGAGCCGGCGCCCACGGGCTCGAGCTCGCGGATCAGGTGGAGGGCGCTTTCGAGCTCGTCGGCCTCGATCCAGACCTTGCGTTTGAAGGACAGCTCCGAGGCGAGCTCATCGAGGTCCTGTTCGAGGAAGCCGTTCTCGTTGATGGAGTCGATGAGGAAGTCATAGAGATAGTATTTATCATCCGGGACGTCGAGGAACCGGCATTGTTTTTTGAGCTCTTCGCGAAAATCGGGAACCTCGGCAATGGGTTTTTCCGGGACCTTTTCGGTGTTGATATAATTATTATACTCCGTCTTATAGTCGGGGATGACGTCGTAGCAATACTCCTCATAGTTCTGGAAGTCCTGGACGGACTCTTTGGAGAATTTGTCGCCGGCCGCTTCGTCGCCGGAGCCCAGCTCTTCGAGGGCGGGGTTCTCGCTGAGTTCGTCCTGTATCCGTTGTTCCAGCTCGAGGGTATTCAGATGGAAGAGATTCAGTAATTCGATCTGTTGCGGAAGGATTGTGTGTTGCTGTTTTTGCGTCTGTACTTGCTTCAGCATAATACCCAGTTTTATATACAGGTTTTAGAATATGGTCGGAGATGCGCTTTCCAAAAAAACTAGCGCATCTCCGACAAAGCGCTAATGATTGTCCTTTGGACAAGGCCCTTCCAGGGCCTTTTGAGGTAGTTGAAAGACGACAAACAAGAGACCAAAAGCTAAGTAGCTGGCTTCAAAGCCTCAAGGGCTGTTCCGCCCCCTGCGCCTGTGGAAAATCGGATACGACCTTGTGGAAAAAAGGTTACAAATCAATTGAATGACAAGGCGTTCTCAATGTTTCCATGTAGTTAGGGTGAGCACGGCTTTTGTGGTCTGTATTTTGTCAGGTTCTGGTATTAGCCTATCTTAAATATTATTCAGAATTATTATTTATGGTCAAACGCCAATCCGCAAGTCCGAGGTCATTGCCCCGCCGGTTGGCGAGAATTATTGGGAAGACCCTTTTAACGATAATTATAGTTCTGGTGATCGTACTGTTGCTGGTACAAACACCCTGGGTCCAGAATATCGTCCGGGTGAAGGCGCAGACCTATCTGTCCCGGAAGCTGAATACGGCGGTGCGTATCGGGGGGCTGCGGATCAATTTCCTGCATTCTGTTACGCTGAAGGACGTGTATATAGCAGACCGTCAGCGGGATACGCTGCTTGCGGCTGGATTGATCGATGTGAATCTATATGTGCTGGGACTTTTGCACAACAATCTGGATATCAAGCGGGTCGAGCTGGGGGATATTACGGTTAAGATAAAGCGGCAGCTGCCGGATACGGCTTTCAATTTCCAGTTCATCGTGGATGCTTTTGTGGGGAAGCGTCCGGTGACTTCGCCGGCGGATACGGTGGCTTCGCCGGCCATGAAGATGGCGTTGCGTGACCTGGTGATGAATAGGATCAGGATGGTATACAAGGATACGGTCACTGGGAATGATGTGGAGGTCTTTTTGGGGCATAATGAGACAAAGATGGATCGGCTTTCGCCGGATAGCTTAAGGTTTGGGATCCCTTATATTGCGATAAAGGGGTTGAAGGGGAGAGTTTACCAGGGAAGGCCGCTGATCCGGCCTGTGGCCTCTGATACGGCGGCTGCGCCGCCTATGGAGTTGAGGTTGGGGCAGGTGAATATTGAGAATAGTGACGTGACGTATGGGAGTTACGGGAAGTTGTCGACCTCCGCGCATGTGGGGTCGTTGGTGGCTGATGTGAGGAAGGTGGATCTGGACAGGATGGTGTATCAACTGGGGGAGCTAAGAGTGGATAGCACGGACCTGCGGTTTGACGACGACAGCCAGAAGAGACAGAAGAAGGGGATGGATTATTACCATCTGGCGGTGAAGGGGCTGGCGTTGAGCGCGGACAATTTTACCTATAGCGCGGATTCTATCAGCGGTCATATCAGCAGGGGGCTGCTCAGCGAGCAGTCGGGTTTCCGGCTGGATCAGCTGCAGACGCGGTTCTTTTATTCGGGCCGGAGAGTATGGCTGAAAGACCTGCTGGTGCGGACGCCAGGGACGCTTTTACAGCGTGCGGCGGCGATGGAGTACGACTCGGTGATGGGGATCGTGAAGCATCCGGCCAGGACCAGACTGGATATAGACCTGGTGAATAGTCGGGTGCAGGTAAAGGATATACTCTATTTCGCGCCTTTTTTGGCGTCGCAGCCGGCTTTTGCAAAGCCAAACTCCATTTGGTATATCGATGCCCGGACGACGGGTACGCTGGACGTGCTGACTATACAGCGCCTGCGCTTTAGTGGTATGAGGGACCTGCGGCTGGATGTTGCCGGCAAGCTGCTGCATCCGATGGATACGAGCAGGATCAGCGCCGACCTGGATATTCGAGAGCTTTCGGGCAGCCGGGATGCGCTGGTGGGGTTGTTGCCGAAGGGGGTGTTGCCTGATAATATCGATATTCCCGCCCGATGGGATCTTCGCGGGAAGGTGGCGGGGAGCATGGAGGGTTTTCAGTCCGACCTGGTGCTGAATACTTCATCGGGTATGCTGCGGCTGAAGGGGTATGTACGGCAGTTCAGGTCGAAAGACAATGCGGCTTATGATCTTGTTCTGGATACGAAGGGGCTGGATCTGGGGAAAATTCTGAAGGATAGCGCCTATGGAACCGTTACCGCCAACTTTACGGTGAAGGGGAAGGGGCTGGATCAGCGTACTGCGAATGCCAACTTTAGTGGAAGGGTGCAGTCGGCGGTTTACAGAAGATATACTTATGAAGGGTTTGCGATCGATGGGAGTCTTGCGGATCAGCATGCCGAGCTGAAGTCTTCTATTAATTCAACCGCGGTCCATTTCGAGCTGTCCGCGTCGGCTGAGCTTTCCCGGAAGTTCCCGGCGCTGAAGCTGGACTGGCAGGTCGATACGGTTGACCTGTTCGCCTTACACCTTCAGAAGGATACGATGGCTTTTCGGGGGCATGTTCACGCGGATTTTGCGGATACGAATCCCGATTCGCTGCAGGGCGATCTGAAACTGTATGGGGTGGGTTTTACGCATGGAGTACAGCATCTGTCTACCGATACCATTTCGCTGATGGCGAGCCGGGAGAACGACGTGCAGGATATCCTCTTCCGGTCCGAGATGGCGGACATCGACTGGAAAGGGCGGTACAGGCTGACGGAGACGGGTGTGGCGTTGCAGCATGTGATCAACCAGTATTACCGGATCAATGGGTTTAAGGATACGGCATTTACGGCACAGGACTGGACGATGACGATGCATTTGCGTGCTTCGCCGCTGGTCCTTGCGATGATGCCCTCTTTGAAGAATACGGACAGTCTTGGCGGCGTGATGGTCTTTAACAGCGATCGGAACGACCTGCATCTCGATCTTCGGACGCCGCGGGTTGTTGTCGGGGGGCAGCGGTTCCACAATGTTGGAGTGCGTGTGGCTACCACTGACGGACAGCTGAACTATGGAGTTGCTATGACGGATGGGAATGGCGGCGGGCTTGAGTTCTACCGGACCTCGCTGGGGGGATATCTGAAGGACAACCACCTGGTCACGTCGCTGGTGCTGCGGGACAGGAAGGGCAAGGAAAGGTACCGGCTGGCGGGGCAGCTGGAGAAATTAGACGATGGGCTGAAGTTCGTGCTCAATCCCGATAGCCTGATGCTGAACTATGAACGCTGGCAGGTGAATACCGCGAACTATTTATTGTATGACTCTTCGGGTATTGTTGTGCATGAGTTTGGGATATCGAATAAGGGTGATTCGCTCTCGGTGAGCAGCAATCCGCCTTCTCCGAACTCGCCGATCGATGTACGGTTTGCAAACTTCCGACTGGGGACGCTGTCGCGTATGGCGAACCAGGATTCATTATTGGTCGATGGGACGATGAACGGACATGCGGAGGTGAAGAACGTGATGAGTAATCCGGTATTTACGACGGACCTGGTTATCGGGGCGCTTTCGTACAGGGCGGACACCGTGGGGGATATCTCGATAAAGGTCAATAACGAGAAGAAGAATGTATTCTCCGCGGATATTGCCCTTACGGGGAATAATAACGACGTCAAGATACAGGGTGATTACTATACGGGACAGGGGAAGATGGACCTGAAGGTCCTGCTGAACCAGCTGAACCTGGCGAGTCTGAATGGGCCTGCGGCGGACCAGGTACAGGGGATGCGGGGGTATCTGAAGGGGCAGCTGGCTTTGTCGGGAACGCTGGACAAGCCGCTGTTGCGGGGCAATCTGAATTTTGACAGCGCGAAGCTGACGCCGGTGATCAGCGGGGAGCCGCTGGTCCTGTCGAATGACCGGATAGAGTTCGACGAGGACGGTTTCAACTTCAGTCAGTTCAGGATGCAGGATTCGGCGGGGAACAAGCTGACGATCGACGGCAACGTTTTTACAAAGGACTATCACAAATATGGGTTTGATATGTCGTTGAATGCGGCGAATTTCCGGCTGGTGAATGCGCCGCAGTCGGGCAACCAGGAATTTTATGGGAAGCTGAATATCGATGCGGCGATCAACCTGGAGGGCGATATGGTGTCGCCGAAGGTGGATGGCGACCTGCGGGTCAATAGACAGACGGATTTCTATTTTGTGCTGCCGGGCAGCGATCCTGAACTGGTAGACAGACAGGGTGTTGTCCGGTTTGTCAACGCTCATGGGGATACGCTGGCGTCGAAGTCTGCTGTGCATGTGCGGCACGAAGTGACGGGGATGGACCTGAGCATGAATATAACCACCGACAGCAGCGCGGTCTTTACGATGGTGGTAGATGAGCGGACGGGGGATCAGCTAACGGCCCGGGGGCGATCGAACCTGGTCTTCGGGATGGACAAGAGCGGGAAGATGGATCTAACGGGGACCTATGAGGTCGAGAGCGGATCGTACAATCTTTCGTTGCAGGCGCTAAAGCGGAAGTTCGACATTGTGCGGGGCAGCACGATCACCTGGACGGGCGATCCGTATTCGGCCGTGATCGACCTGAACGCTACCTATACGGCCAATACGCCTTCCATCGATCTTATCGCCAATGAGATCGCGGGACGGAGCCAGACGGATATCAATAAATTCAAGCAAAAGCTGCCTTTCCTGGTGACCCTGAAAATGGAGGGCCAGCTGCTGAAGCCGAAGATCACGTTTGACATCACGTTGCCGACGAATGTGCTTGCATTGTGGCCGGACGTCGACCAGAAGCTGCAGCAGATAAGGACACAGGAGTCTGAGCTGGACAAGCAGGTATTTGCGCTGTTGCTGCTGAACCGATTTGTAGGGGAGGATCCGCTGCAGAGCCAGGCCGGGGGTGGGAGCACGCTGGGGAATATGGCCTTTCAGAGTGCCAGCCAGATACTCACCAACCAGCTGAACCAGCTGGCGAGCAGCCTGATCAAGGGAGTGGATATCAATTTCGACCTGAACAATCAGCAGGACTACAGCACGGGGACCGAGCAGGACTATACCGAGCTGAACGTCTCGGTCAGCAAGCGGTTCAGCGACCGGATACAGGTCAGCGTGGGCAGCAATTTTGACGTACAGGGGACGGGGGCGGCCGGGCAGAGCGCGTCGAACATTGCGGGCGATGTGGCGGTAGACTACAAGCTGACCAAGGATGGCCGGTATATGGTGCGGGCTTACCGGAAGAACCAGTACGAGGCTGTCATCGAGGGTCAGGTAGTGGAGACGGGGGTTAGCTTTATTCTGACCTTTGACTATAACCGTCTGCGTGAGTTGTTTGGGAAGACCCGGGAAGAGAAGCTGCAGGAAAGGAAAACGCTTAAAACTAAACCACAAAAAGGGGCGGCGTCAAATCAATGAAAATAAAAGGCATGAAACTATGGTTCGCCGGGTTATGTGTGATGCTCTGTTTGTCAGCCTGTCACGAATCCAGGTATTTGAGTGCGGGGCAGACCTTGTATACGCGTAATGTGGTGAAGATCGAGTCGTCGGTCCCGATGAAGAAGAAGGAGAAGAAGGGGTTACGGGATGAGTTGAAAGATCTTTTGCGGCCTAAGCTGAACAGTAAGTTCCTGGGTTGGCGCATGAAGCTGTGGATCTACAATATTGCCGGCACGCCTAAGAAGGACAAGGGGTTCAAGCACTGGCTGAAGTATAAGGTCGGCGAGGCGCCTGTGTTGGCGTCGGAGTCGCTGATCAAGAAGAACGCGGATGTCCTGCAGAACCATCTGGAGAACAAAGGTTGGTTTCACGACACTGTGCTCACCGATACGAAGGTAAAGGACAAGCATCTGACGGCCACGTATACTGCGCAGATCGGCCCGCGTTATGTTATCCGGAATGTGAGCTTTCCCACGGACTCTACGGATCTGTTGGGGAGGACTATCGACAGTGTCTGGCGGGGGCTCATTGGGCGCAGGCGCCGGAGTCAGAATGATACGCTTCGCCGCCGGTCGTTGTTGAAGCCGGGGAATTTTTATGACCTGACGGTGATCAGGTCAGAGCGGGAGCGGATCGACGGGAGGCTGAAGAACCGCGGATTCTATTTTTTCAATCCGAATGATATCATTGTAAATGCGGATACGACGGTAGGTAATCATCGTGTCGATCTGCGGCTGGATCTGAAGGATGAGACGCCGGATGCGGCGTTCAACGCCTATCATATCGGGAATGTGATGGTATTTGCGAATTATGATATCCGGTCGGATACGAGCCTTAAACGGGCTTATACTACTCCGGAGGGATATCATATTGTGGACACGGCGAATTTCTTAAGGCCGTTAGTGTATAAAAAGACTCTGGTGTTCAAGCCGGGTGATCTGTACAAGCGGGACGATCACAATCTTTCGCTGAGCAGGCTGGTTAGCCTGGGGGTATATAAGTTTGTCAAAGCCAGATTTCAGCCGGCGTCGGAGGCGGATACGAACAGTGTGCTGGATGCCTATTATTACCTGACGCCGGGCGCCAAGAAGTCGATCCGGCTGGAGGTGTCAGGGCTGACCCGTTCGGACAATACAACGGGTACGGATGTGTCGCTGTCGTGGCGCCACCGGAATCTCTTCCGGGGGGCGGAACTGTTTACGGCCAGTCTTTATGGCGGGCTGGAGGAGCAGTTCATCGGTCTGGGGCAGAAGGTCAGCACGAAGCGGTCGGGAGTCGACCTCAACCTGTATATACCACGGATCATCTCGCCGTTCGATCTGAATACGAGCAGCGCTTTTGTGCCGAAGACGAGGATCAACGCGGCGTATGATATTTTTGACCGGAGTTCCGAATATACACTGCGATCGGCGCGGGGTAGTTTTGGATATATTTTTAAGAACCGGCTCAACTCGGAGAATCAGCTAACGATACTGGGCATCAACTATGTCCGGCCGACGCATATCGATCCATTGTATCAGAAGCGGCTGGATTCGAATATCATGCTGGCGCGGGCGATCGAGAAGCAGTTCATCATCGGACCGTCGTACAATTTTAACTATAACTCATTGACACATGCGAATCGCCGGCTGCACAATTTCTATTTTAATGGGAAGGTGGACCTGTCGAACAACCTGGTGGGGATATTGACGGGTGCGAATATCGACAAGGGGAAGGTGCGGGAGCTCTTCAATGTGCCGTTGGCGCAGTTTGTCCGGATGGAGGCGGATTTCAGGCATATTTTGCGGTTGGGACAGTACAGTCAGTTTGTTTCGCGGATCACGGGAGGGATCGGGATCGCGTACGGGAACAGTTCGACGATGCCTTTTATTGAGCAGTTCTTTGCGGGGGGTACGAACGATATCCGGGCGTTCCGGTCGAGGGCGTTGGGACCCGGGAGTTTTTATGCCGGGAATCCGAATCAGATACCGTTGTTGCCGGATCAGCCGGGGGATATCAAGCTGGAGATGAATTTTGAGTATCGGTGTAAGCTGGTTGGGCTGGTGCGGTGGGCTGTTTTTACGGATTTGGGGAATGTGTGGACGCGGCTGGAGGATAGTACGCGGCCTGGGTCGAAGTTCACGGGTCATTTTTTGAATGATGTTGCTGTGGGGGTGGGGACGGGGTTGAGGTTTGATCTGAGCATTCTTGTATTGAGGGTGGATGTGGCGGCGCCGGTGCGGTTTCCGTGGGTGCAGGGGGATAAGAAGTGGAATTTTCATGCGGTGACGGATATATCGAATATGGTTTTGAATCTGGCGATCGGGTATCCGTTTTAGGGGGACTGGTTGATGTGCGGCTTCTACAATTTGGGAAAGTTTTCCACGACATTTGGAGGCAGGGAAGGAGCGGGATGCCCGGGTTTGGCGTCCGGGTTAGTATGGCATATTTTTTTTATACTTATTTGGTAGCTACTGATCAGCAGTGGCCCTGACGGCTTGGTTGCTGGGACCCTGTATAAACGATCTGTTCCTTAGAGCCCGGTACTTAGGTGCCGGGCTTACCTGAGAACCTAAAGTGAGTGTTATGAAAGCGAAACCACCTGGGCAGGGGTCTTCATCGGGGCCTGCTGCGAAAACCTCCGGGCAGCAGCATAGGATCTTAAGTGTGTTGGACGATCTTATCCGTGTAAATATCGATCGGATCACGGCCTATGAAAAGGCTGCTCACGAAGAGAGAGGGTCGTCTGGTCTGGAGATCAGAGATGTATTCTATCGGCTTGCGACGGAGAGCAGGTCATATGTGAATGACCTGCATGCGGAGGTGATCCGGCTCGGAGGTGCGCCGGTCACGCAGTCGACGATTGCCGGTGCTTTATACCTGCACTGGTTGAATGGTAAGGTCAATTTTGACGGAGAGACGCTGACCAGCCTGGGTGAGGCCTGTGTGCATGGAGAGGAGCTGGTGCAGCAGATCTACCGGAATGCGCTGGATTGTGGTGCGTTGCCGAAGGGGTTGGAACAGCTGGTGGAGGGTCAGCTGTGGTCTTTGGAGAGGGGGCATGAGAGGCTGGTGAAGGCCATAGAGGAATTGGGGGATATGGGGGATAAAGCCGGGGGGAGCCCGGCTAGTGGTGTTTGAAGTATTGTATCTCCCGTTCGTGTTTCCTGGCCGCTTCGAGGGAGTCGAAGGTGCCGAGGTTCTTGCGTTTGTTTGTCCTGGGATCTATTTTCCTGGAATAGATGCGGTACTGTCCGGATTTTAATTTACGTATCATAAAAGTAAATTTTAGAAGTGATGACTTGTTAAGTAAACAGGACCCCGTAGAAACAGGGTCCTTGATCTTATTCTTTCAGGTTTATTGACAGGGTATGGTATTAAAAAACTGTGCCAGATGGGTTTATCTCTGTTTTTCTTTTGTGTAATATTTTCCTCAAACCTTGTCGGCATCCTTAAATAGAAGAATAAATCACTTGTTCTTTTTCATCCAGCGGTTGTCCTTGATAATGAAAGATCACGGATGGCCGGTTTATAGGATTTCCGGGCGGGTGGGTTCGGCTGACGCCAACTGGTATCGAATTTGGAAAAATATTGTTAAAATGAACCTTTATGCCGAATCCATCCGATATGAATTTTTTACAGGAAAAAATTCAGGATCTAAAGAATGCTCTTTTTTTTAGCCAAACCACTTCTTTATTGAGAATGGCCACGACTATTGTCACTGTCTTAAAAGTGGACGAATTGGGACAAATGTGGTTCTTTGTACCCAGGCCGCAGCAGGCTTTGCATGAGTTCGACCGGGAATTCCCTGTCAAGCTGGAATTCTTCCGGAAGGGGAGGCAATATTTCCTTCACGTGCTTGGCAAGGCGTTTATCGTTGACGATCCCGAAGAGGTCAACAATCTTGTCCATGATGATATCCGTGGGCTCGCGGCCAATCACCTCGTCCTTATAAAGGTGAGGATGCTGAAGGCCGATTATTTTGAGACTCCTGATCCGCAGCGGCAGATGGGCTGGTGGAAAGATCTGGTGGATCAGCTGCACTCCTGGATGTTCAATACCCGTCGTGGTTATCGCCCCTACAATCTCCATGACACTTCGATGTCTATGCTCTCTTATCGCCCCGTAGCCTAAGCCCTTTTTATTCCTACCCGGAACCACGTTCTCTCTCCTCCTCCTTTGAATTACCACTCCCAATATCCACGGTATCGTTGATTCTCCCGTGTCGGCTCGTGGGTTAGCCTATCGCTTGTGTTCGTATCTCATCCTTGCCCGCGTCCGGCTGAGGGTTTGTTGCCTTGTCCGAGGGTTTGTGTCTTGTCTGAGGGTTTGTGTCTTGTCTGAGGGTTTGTGTCTTGCCTGCGTGAACCGCGTGGTTCACTGAGGGGGATCGGTGTGTGAATGGTGAATGAATGGTGAATGAATGGTGAATTTGGGTGTGTTTGACCTGGTGGCTATTGAAGGTGTCCGCCCCGTGGCATAGCTTTTGAGTTTCTACGAGTAAAAGTTTTCCAACTGAAAAACAGCCATTTATGAAAAATCTAGCGAAGTTTACACTTATCGGGTCCCTGGCAATCCTTTGTTTTAGCTGCGGCAACTCCAATGACAGCACGAAGCAGGCAAAAGATTCCAATAATGCGAAGATGGATACGGGGAACAGTACAACGAGCGGTACGCCGGCCATTCCGCCTTCCGTCAGCAAGGGGGATCAGGATTTTGCCGTTAATACGGCCAATGCGGGTATGACCGAGATACAGGCCGGGCAGATGGCGGAGCAGAAAGGGGTGGCAAAGGATGTGAAGGACTATGGCGCCATGATGGTCAAGGACCACACCGCCGCGGCCGATAAATTGAAGTCGATAGCTGCGTCCAAGAATATAACCCTGCCTTCGACGGTGTCATCGGATATGCAGAAGGACCTGGATGACCTTAACAAGAAGGAAGGCAAAGATTTTGATAAAGCATATATAGACATGATGATCTCTGACCACAAAAAGGTGATCAGCGCATTCGAAGACGAGTCGAAGAACGGCTCAGACACTGATATCCGTGGTTTTGCTGACAGTACGCTGCACGTGTTGCGTCATCATCTGGATGAGGCGGAAAAATGCCACAAGATGATGAAGAAGTAGTTGTTCAAATACCACCTCCATGAAAACCTTTACTTATGGCGGGCAGGGTAATCCTGCCCGTTCTTTTTTTTTGTTGGATGAATGCGTTTTGCGGGTGGGTTATTCCGTTCGCAGGCTTTTGGCGGGGTTGGCTTTGGCGGCGCGTGTAGCCTGCCAGCCGACGGTGATCATGGCGATCAGGGCTGCGAGGAGTCCTGCGGCCAGGAAGACGGCGATATTGAGGGATATGTGATAGGCAAAATCCCGGAGCCAGCGGTTTGTCGCATACCAGGCCAGCGGAATGCTGATCGCGATGGCGAGGAGCACGGGTTTGATCAGGTCTTTTGATACCAATAGTACGATACGGGTGACGCTGGCGCCGAGGACCTTTCTGACGCCTATTTCCTTGGTCCGCTGGCTTACGCTGAAGGTTACCAGCCCAAGCAGGCCCAGGCAGGTGATGAGGATGGCCAGGGCGGTGAAGGTGAGCAGGAGGCTTCCCTGCCGTCTTTCGGCTGCGTATTGGCGGGAGAAGTTTTCGTCGATGAAATGGTATTCGAAAGCGTTGGTCGGGTCCCATTTCTTATAGACGGTTTCAATGTATTGCAGGCCCTGTGTTATACGGCTGCGGCTGAGCCGAACGCAGAGGTTGTCCTCTTCTATCCGATCGGGCGGCATCCGCAGTACCAATGGCTGGATCGTGTGCTGCAAGCTGTAGATATTAAAATCTTTTACTACTCCGATGACGGTCGCGAATTGCAGTTCGCCGCCATTGTCCGGCCACTGGACCCTTTTGCCGATGGGGTTGGTCCAGCCGAGCCGGTGAGTGAGTGTCTCGTTGATAAGCACCGAGTGGAACTGGTCGGTAGGCTGGGTAGTTGAAAAATTGCGGCCTGCCGCCAGCCCGATCTGGAGCGTGGACAGATAGTCGGCGTCGACGTAGAAGGTCTGGACCTTGACGGGCCTGGCGTCTGTGCCGCCGCTCTCAAAATAGATGGCCGTAGAGCCGATATCGTTGTTGCCGATAGGATTGCCCGCTGCGGCTGCGGCCTGTACCGAGGGATCCCGAAACAGCTGTTGTTTGAAATCTTCGATATGTTCGCGGATGTCCTTATTGGGAATATGAAAAGTGAGGACCTGGTCTTTATTGAAGCCAAGGTCTTTATGCCGCATGTATCGCAGCTGCAGATAAATGACCGCGGAGGCGGCGATGAGGAATATCGTGACGACGAACTGGAAGGTGACCAGCGACTTGCGAAACAGGATCGTTGCGGAGAGGTCGCCCTGCTGTCCTTTGAGGGAGGGAAGGGTGCGAAACCCCGACAGGAACGCGGCGGGATATGCGCCACCGAGGAGGCCTGTGATCAGGGTAAAGATCGTTATGCCTGCTACCGTCCTGGTGACGCCGAACTGCCAGAGGCCGAGCTCTTTGCCGGATAATGTGTTGAAAGCGGGTATCAGGAGGCTAGCCATTACCGTGGCTATTGCGGCCGCCAGCCAGGTGAAGACGACGGATTCTGTCAGGAAGAGGGCTGCCAGCTGCCGGCGGTCGGAGCCGATGACCTTGCGCACGCCTATTTCTTTCAGGCGCAGGGAAGACCTTGCTGTTGCGAGGTTTATATAGTTAATGATGGCTATGATCAGTACCAGCAGGGCTACGGCGGAAAACAGCCAGACATAGCGTATGTCTCCGTTGCGGCTGATCTCGTAGTCGAGATGGGAGTGCAGGTGGATCGATGTCAGCGGCTGGAGGTCCATCCTGTATTGGGCGCCGGCGCCCATGGCATCCTTGAGATGCCGTTGGAAGAATTCGGGCAGGCGGGATGCGAGGGTTTGGGGATTGGCGCCTTTTTTAAGAAGGATATACGTATACAGATAGGAATTAAGGCTGTTGTCGGTGGGGGGCTGCAGCCAGCGAAGTGCGCTGAAGGAAAGGTGTGAGTTGGCCGGAGGGTCCTGCATGACGCCGGTGACCCGGGAGGGGAGTTCATTGTCAAGGATGATAATTTTGTTGAGGGCATTTTCCGCCTTGCCAAACAGCTGTTCGGCGAGGGTCCTGGTCAGCACGATGGAGCCGGGGGTGGCGAGCGCGTTCTCTGCGTCGCCATACAGGAAGGGGAAGCGGAAGATGAGCAGCAGGGAATTGTCTACGGCGAGGATGTCTTTGCGCCGGATCTTTTTGTCTCCATAGACGAGGGTGCCGCCGCCTTCTGCGTCGATGCGGGCTGCGGCCTCGATGTCGGGATAGTCATTTAGCAGGGTCGGGGCGAAGGAGGCCGGTGTGATGGCGAGGTTGAAGCTGTTGCCGCCAGTCTGGCCAGTGTGTGCGACCCGGTAGATGCGGCCGGCGTTGGACGAATAACGGTCATAGCTAAGCTCGTCTGCGACGTAGAGCGCCATGAGCCAGAAGACGGCGAGGCCTATGGCCAGTCCGACGATATTGATGGCCGAGTAGATCTTGTTCTTCCGCAGGTTGCGCCAGGCGATAAGGACGTAGTTTTTGATCATGCAGATAGGCATGCCGGTTTCATGCCATATTATAAATATATGGCATGCAGCCAGTTGGCCCAAATGGTGCCGCGCCGGAGTGCGTTTTTTGGGCAATTAATGTTCGATTTTGATACAGAATTATGAGTTCCAGCCGTACAGGAAGTAGTCGTTGTCGAAGCTGCCGTCGTCGTAGAGATTGATCATGGCGTATCCGTTGCCCGTCTGTTCGTGGATGCCTTTCCACCAGTTGCCGCTGACCGCGCCATTACTGATAAAGGTGATGCCGTCATATTTTATTTGTTCGTAGAGGTGGATATGGCCGCTGAGGCAGAGCTTGACGTTGTTGTGCTGATTGAGGAGGGCGACAATTTTCCCGGAGTCTGTGTGCATCAGGCCGCCGCTGACGATATAGCCTTCTTCGCCTTTTGACTGGGCCATCGATATTACGGCTGCCGAGAGGATGGGAACGTGTGATACGACCACTATGGGTGTTGTGGCGGGTGTTGATGCGAGGTCCTGTTGGAGCCAGCTGAACTGTTCGTCGTCGAGCTTCATCGTATACCAGCTGCCGTCGGACCTGGGTTGGACGCTGTCGAGCATGATAAAGTGCCAGCCGCCTTTGTCAAAGCTGTGGTAGGGGCGTTCGAGCCGCATTTTTTCCTGCGCGAATTTTTTGCCGTAGAGTGGGTCGCTTTTTTCGCCCATGCCCCAGCAGTCGTGGTTACCGATGCAGTATTCGATAGGCAGGGAGTTCTCTTTTTTGAAGACTTCGTGCCAGAGGTCCCACTGGAGGTTGACGCGGTCTTTTGTTTGTTTAAGCGAATCGAAAACGCAGTCGCCGCTGTTGAGGATGAGGGAGGGGGTGTCGGACTGGCCCTGCAGGTGGTGGAGGCAGGCGGCGAGGCCTTCGGCGGCGCGGAGCTCAGGCTGGATATGGATATCCGTCAGGTGTGCGAAGCGGAGGGTGCGTTTTTTGGCGCCGTTGGCCGGGGAGTCGGGTTGACTGTTTGCTGACGCCAGTGTGGGGATGGTGGGGACGAGACTGAGGAGGCCGAGCTGTTTTAGAAGGTTGCGACGGTTCATATGTAGCTATTGAAGGACAAATTTAGGGGGAGAAGGGGTGGGGTGGGATTAAGGAATTGTAAATCCTTTTGGTCGTTGTTTGTTGTAGGGCGTGGCGTCCTGGAGGGCCTTTGCGAAGGCCAGCAGCTGTGCTTCGCCGTAGAGGTGGCCGATGAAGGTGATGCTGCCGGGGGTGCCGTCGGGTTTGTAGCCGACGGGGAGGGTGACGGAGGGATGGCCGGTGAGGTTGGTGATGGCCAGCTGGTCGCCGGTCTCGGCGGGCGCGATGATGATGTCGTAGCGTTCGAAGAGGGCGGAGATGTTGTGCTGGATGGTGTTGCGCATGCGGCAGGCGTTGACGTATTCGACGGCGGGAATGAAGCGGGCTGTGCGGAAGGTGTTGGGCCAGCGGTCTTTGTTCTGCTGCACCATCTGGTCGTCTTCGCCGGTGCGGGTCAGCATGTCGAAGGCGGCTGCGGATTCGACGCTGATGATGAGGTTGAGGATGTCGTTGCCGTGGAGGTTCTCGGGGAAGCTCATGGGACTGATGCGGGCGCCCAGTTGCCTTAGAATTTTAATGGTCTGTTTTTCGGGGCTGTCGTCGGGGAGGGAGTCGATATAATTGTTCGTATAGGCGACTTTCAGCTGGGAGAGGTTGGTTTTTCCGGTATAGTTGAAGGGCATGGTCCGCGAGGAGGCGTCGAGGCTATCACCGCCATGGATATACGCAAAAACGTATGCTGCGTCCTCTGCGCTGCGGCAGATGGGGCCTACTTTGTCGGAGCTCCAGCAGAGCGCCATGCAGCCAGTGCGGGCGATGCTGCCGAAGGTGGGGCGTAGGCCGGTGGCGCCACAGCGCATGGAGGGGTCGACGATCGAACCATAGGTCTCGGTGCCGATGGCGAAGGCGACGAGGCCGGCGGCGGTGGCTGCTGCTGATCCGGCGGAACTTCCACCGGAGCCTGTGGAGATCTTCCAGGGGTTGCGGGTGAGGCCGCCGAACCAGATGTCGTCCATGGCGAGCTCGCCGAGGGAGAGCTTGGCTACCAGTACCGCTCCCGCATCGGACAGGCGTTGTGCTACGTACGCGTTGTGGTCGATGACCTGATCTTTATAGGGGGGTGTTCCCCAGGTGGTGTGGCTGCCTTTTACTGCAAACAGGTCCTTGATGCCGTAGGGGATGCCCTGCAGCGGACTTTTGATCACGCCCTTTGCGAAATTGGCGTCCGCCCTGCGGGCCTGGGCGAGGGCGCTGTCCTCTGTCAGCTCGATCACGCAGTGCAGGACCGGGCCGAATCTTTTCAGACGTTGCAGGTATAATTGGGTCAGCTGGACGGAGCTGATCTTTTTTCTTTTCAGGAGGGAGGCCAGCTCGGGGATGGAAGAAAAGGCCAGATCGTTGGGATCGCTGGGAAGGACTGTCCCGGATGGGATATTCCAGGTGATACTTTTCTGCTGGCGTTCGTAAGGTGTGCCCGGGATCAGGGGATCGAAGCCGAGGCTCATGGGGATGTCGTTGCGCAGGTAGTGCTCGTGCAGGTATCGATAGATACGCAGGTGGTCTTCGAGGCCGCTGAGGATCGAGTCTCTTTTGGCCGGGGTGAAGCTGAGGTCGTAGAGCTGTTCGGCGCCGATGAGCTGGGCCAGGCGGATGGAATCCGGGATGACGGTGGTGTCGGAGAGGTTGGGGGTGGCCGTGTTTGAGGGGTTGGGGGTGGCCGTGTTTGAGGGGTTGGGGGTGACCGTGTTTGAGGGGTTGGGGGTGACGGCTGTGGTGGAGAGGTGGAGGGAAACGGCCGCGGTGGAGGAGGTGGGGCCGCCCTGTGGCTGGGCGAGGAGGTTGTGGCTGGCCAGGAGGAGCAGGGTGAGGGTCGGCAGGTAATTTTTCAGCAACATGGCGATTGGATATTTTGGTCATTCAAATTAGTGAAGTATTCTGTAACATTCTTATTTTCCTGGCGTCATCATTCGGGAATGTCAATAGAAGTTTTTAAACAGCATATTTTGCCCATGAAGGACAAGCTTTTCCGGCTGGCCTTCCGGTTGTTGCAGCACGTACAGGAGGCTGAAGACTCGGTGCAGGATGTGATGGCGGGTGTCTGGGCGAGGCGGGAGCAGTGGGGAGAGTGGAAGAGCATCGAGGCCTACTGTATGACGGCGACCCGGAATAACTGCCTGGACCGGCTTCGCAGGCGCCGTGCCGTGCCGGTTGCAGAGGACCGGGCTTCGGAGGTCAGCAGTCCGGACAGGAACCCATATGAGAAGATAATGGACAAGCAATTGATACAGAGGATCCGTCAGTGTATGGATGCGCTGCCGGAGAATCAGCAGCAGGTGGTCCGGCTGCGGGAGATGGAGGGGTTTACCTATAATGAGATCGCGGAAGTATTGGAGATGACGCTAGACCAAGTAAAGATCAACCTGTTCAGGGGGAGGAATGCGATCAGAAAATTGATCGCGCAGACGGAGGGGGTGAGGAAGTAAGAGTGGAAATTGGGTGGGAAATAAAAAGGAGGGAATATGGAACACGAAGAAATAAAAGCATTGCTGGAGAAGTACTGGGTCGCGGAGACTACGCTGGAAGAGGAGAAGAGGATCGCCGCCTATTTTAGGGGTGGGGAGGTAGAGCCTGCCATGGAGCCCTATCGCGCCTTTTTTGACTATATCGAAGAGGAGGCGGCGGTGGTTGCGCCGGAGGGGTTTGAGGAGAGGATGTTGGAGAGACTGGGTGCTGGCCGGGTGGGTGTGCTTCGGAGGATACAGTTCGGATATGCGGCGGCTGCGGCGATCATGGTGTGTGTAGCGAGTGTTTTTTTGGTGGTGCAGCTGTCCCAGGGGAGGATGGAGATCCCGCGTTCGGGTGGAAGGGGTGCGGTTGCGGAGATAAAGGATACCTATGACGACCCGGAGAAGGCGTTTGCCGCGGTGCAGCGCGCGCTGATGATGGCTTCTGAACATATGAATGAGGGGGAGAAGATCACACGGAAAAATATGCATCGTCTCAATAATAATTTTAACGTGTATGAACAACTTAAATAGATGGATATTCTTTTTGCCGCTGTTGTTTTTGGGGTCTGGCGTCTTTGCGCAGGATGATGCGATCGGGAAGTTCTTTGGGAAATATGTAGACGACAGCCGATTTACCGTCGTCTCCATCAGTCCGAAGATGTTCAGGCTGATGTCAAAGGTCAACTGGGACTCCATTCCGTCCGATCTGAAACAAACGGTCAGCCGGCTCACCAGTCTGCGGATACTTTCGACGTCGACCACTCCTGCCGCCTTTTATAAAGAGGCGATGGCGCATATCGACCGAAAGGAGTATGAAGAGCTGATCACGGTGAGGAGCAGCAAGGACAATGTGCAGTTTATGATCAGGGAGCAGAACGGCGTGGTGCGCGAGCTGCTGATGATAGCCGCGGATGACGACGATTTTACACTGATGAGCTTTGTCGGGGATATCGACCTGGACAAGCTGTCGCGGCTGTCGTCGGACATGGGGATACGAAGGCTGGAAGGTCTGAAAAACGCTAAACATAAATAAAATGAGAATCATTATTTTTTCGATGTTATTATTTCCTGCCCTTACATCGTTTGGTCAGCGGGAAAACTATAACCTCAGCTCGTTGAACTGTCAGACGATCGACGCGGCTCATGGGAAAGAGCTGGTCCGGCTGTCGCGGGAAATGAAGAAAGAGAACTTCGATGAATTGTGTTCTGTCCGGAAGGGGAAGGGGCGATTCCAGCTGTTGTCGAAGGATGAAAAGAACGGTTCGAAGGAGATCGTTTGCGTGGTTGTGGGGGACGAAGGGAACGGTCTATTTCTTCGTGTGGGGCTGACCGAGACGAAGAAGAAGCCTGACGATCAATGAGTAAACCTACGTTGACATTTGTCAAAAATTGAAATTTATAAGTGTTTTTGCTTATAGCCCTATTGTGTTTTGTAAAGAATTCCATATATCTTGTCATTCTGTAGCCTGTCTGGCTAAGGCCCTCCTGTAGCAATCCTATATTTTGACCCTGTCTTGCTGTAATTCAATAACTTAATGACAAGAAATTATGATCAGGATTCTATTAGCTGATGACTTTACCATCATCAGGAAAGGGGTCAGGCAAATACTAACCCAGGCGTATCCCAATGCAGAAATAGAGGAGATCGAGGAGGGGGAGGAATGGATGGAGAAGCTGAAGCGAAGACCCTGGGACATGATCATATCTGATCTGCCGAGCGCTGACAGGGGTGGGTGGAATACGCTGGCGCAGATAAAGCAGGATTTTCCGGGATTACCCGTGCTGATATTGAGCTTGTATACCAAGGAGCATTATGCGCTGAGGGCTTTGCAGGCGGGGGCTTCGGGTTATCTTGGAAAGGATGCGGCGCCGGACGAGCTGCTCTGGGCCGTGCGGCAGATACTGGCGGGGAAGAAATATCTCGCTATACCGTCGAGTAGGAATTGACGGGAAGCGCGGGTTGATCGCCCCGGGGGGGAATTGAGGGGAGCACGGGTTGACCGCCCGGTGGAAATTGAGAGGAGCACGGGTTGACCGCTCCGTAATTGGGGATGCGGGTTGCGACCGCAGCAGGAATTGAAGGACCCCGGGGGACGGAGTTGTGAAAAAATCCCCTAATTTTAAGGGGACCTGCTGTGTAAAGGCGGGTCTTCTGCCAGAATGAAAAAACTACCGATCCGCGACGATTCAAGATCTATCCACAACGATTCCAGACGTAATTTTTTGAAGAAGGGGATGCTGGCTGCTGCCGGCATTTATATTTTACCCCGCCACGTATTGGGGGGAAAGGGGTATACGGCCCCCAGCGACAAGGTGAACCTGGGCGCCATCGGCATCGGGGGGAAGGGGGAGAGCGATATCAACTTCCTGTATGAGACGGGTAAGGCTGAGGTGGGCGTTCTCTGTGACGTGGATGACAGGAGGGCCGCCAACATTCGTAAGAAATTTCCTTCGGCAAAATATTATAAAGACTATCGGGAGATGCTGGACAAGGAGCACAAGCACCTTGACGCCGTGAGCATTGCTACTCCCGACCATATGCATGCTGTCATTGGGATGGCGGCCATGCAGCTGGGGAAGCACGTGTATATCCAGAAGCCGCTGGCGCATGATATCTACGAGACGCGGATGCTGACGCAGGCTGCGGCGCGGTATAAGGTCGTGTCGCAGATGGGCAACCAGGGTGGTTCGGGTGATGGTGTCCGGCAGCTGGTGGACTGGTATCGCGCCGGGGTCATCGGCGACGTTACGGAAGTCTTTTGCTTTACCAACCGGCCGGTCTGGCCGCAGGGGATCCAGTGGCCGAGCCAGAAGGCGCCGGTGCCGGCAGAGCTGGACTGGAATCTGTGGCTGGGGACGGCGCCCTACCGGGACTATGTAGACAACCTGGTGCCCTTCAACTGGCGTGGATGGTGGGACTATGGCACGGGTGCGTTGGGCGATATGGGGTGTCATATTATCGCTCCCGCATTCCAGGTACTGGGTCTTGGCTATCCCACGGAGGCTGAATGCAGCGTTGGGAGCGTTTATGTCGGCGAATTCAAGCAGGGCTATTTCCCGGACAGCTGTCCTCCATCTTCTCATATAACGCTTCGTTTTAAGGGCGCTGCGGGCAAACCCGATGTGAAGCTCCACTGGATGGACGGGGGTATACAGCCGGAGAGACCGGAAGAGCTGGGGCCGCAGGAGATCTTTGGGGATGGGGATAACGGGACCTATTTTATCGGGACCAAGGGTAAGATGATGTGCGGCACTTATGGACGTGATCCCAGGCTGCTGCCTACATCGCGGGTGGAGACGGTGCCGCAGACCATTGCGCGGGTACCGGGAGGGGATATCACGGGGCACTATAATGCGTGGCTGGAGGCTTGTATGGCGGGTTATGGCAGCGCCAAAGAGAAGGAGCTCAGCTCCAATTTTACGGTAGCGGGCCCGCTGACGGAGACTGTGCTGATGGGAAATCTGGCTATTCGCAGCTATGATATCCGGAAGCCGCGTGCGGACGGGAAGTTTGACTATCCGGGGCGGCATATCAAGCTGCTTTGGGATGGGGCGAATATGAAGATCACCAATTTTGAGGACGCGAACCAGTTCGTGAAACGCACGTATAGGGAAGGTTGGAGTTTGGGGGTGTGACGCTCCGGGCGGGGATGGATTTTGGGCATGTGACGCTCGGGGAGGGGATGGAGTTTGGGGGTGTTGGGGCGGCCCTTTTGGGGGGAAGGGTTTACGGCCCGGGGCTGATGGCGGTCCAGCCGCCGTCGACGATAAGGGTCTGGCCGGTGATGTGTCGTGCTTCGGGGGAGACGAGGAACAGGATGGCGGTGGCGATGTCGTCGACGCTGGCGGGGCGGCCCATGGGGGTGAGGGTGGACCAGGTCTTTTCGTACGAAGGGTCTTCGGCTGTGCGTTCGGTCAGGGTTGCGCCCGGCGCGACTGTGTTGACGTTAATGCCATAGGGGGAGAGGTCGACGACGAGGTTGCGGGCCAGCATTTCGAGCGCGGCCTTGCTCATGCCGTAGGCGGCGAGGTGGCGGTGGGCCTGGTGGCCTGTTACGGAGGAGGTGAAGAGGATGCTTCCGCCTTTTTGTTGTTTGCGCATTTGGATGGCCGCGGCCTGAGTAAGGAAGAAAGTGCCGGCCAGATTGAGCTGCATGACCCGGGAGAAGGATTCGGGGGTATAGGAGAAGAAGTCGCCGAAGAGGGTGAGGCCCGCGTTGGCGATGACGATATCGAGCTGGCCGAATTGTTGGACGCAGGTGTCGACCAGGAGACGGGTGAAGGGGATATCGGCGGCGTCGCCGGGGAGGGGGATGCAGCGGGGTTCCGTGGATGGGGTCCCGTCGTCCGTTGGCGAGTTGAGTGTGTTGGCGGCCTGTTGGGCGAGGGGCGGGTCGGCGTCATTGAGGATGACCTTTGCGCCGCGGGTGATGAGATGACGGCAGATGGCGAAGCCGATGCCCTGGCCTGCGCCGGTGACGATGGCGGTTTTACCGTGGAGGGACCCCGGGTGGGTGACTGACGTTGGATGATCGGTGTTGTTCATATTTTAAGCTTCCTGGTCGAAATAGATCTTATAATAGTGTTTTTGCAGGCCGTCGTCGTAGCCTTTTTCGATAAGCTGGCGGTCGCCGTGGATATAGATATGAAAGTTCTTATCCAGCTTGATCACGCTTTTGAATACCCGCGCCTGCTTCTTCACCGCGTGGGTTGATATCTCGAATTCATTCCTGTCGCCGAGCTCGCTGGAGTGCCGGTGTTGCTGGTCGTAGTTCCTGAACGAGTTGATCACGTCTTCGTGGTGGAGGACCTCGGTCTCGAATTCGGATTTATTAAAGTTACTGTGTGTTTTGAAATAGTCGATGCTCCTGTTGAGGATGTCGATCTGTTCTGTTTTGGATACTTCGAACTCATCGGGCATGTGCTGGGTAACGTAATTCTTTGTCATGGAGAGGAAGTCCTGGGTGTGCAGGAAGGCGTTCTGCCGGATCATGACGCTGAGGAATTTGTCTTTCCAGTATTGCGCTTCTTCGCCCTTGCCGTTGGAGTCGAAGATGAGGAGTTCGTAGCCTTTGTCCTCTTCCAGATCGAGGATGAGGCAGCCTTTGTCGAGGCGGGAGAGCTCGACGCCTTCTTTGAGCTGGAGGTCCAGGTCGTCGAGGCTGGGGATGAGGTCGGCGAAGAGGGTCTTGGTCTCGGCTTTGAAGAGGCCGATGGCATCGACGGCGCCGTCGTCGATGAGGACGTTGCTGAATCGTGCGATATAGAGCTCGCCGGGTTTGATCTTGGGGTGTACGGAGGCTTCGAAGAGGTGGGAGGCTATCTTTACCGAGGCGTCGTAAAATTCCGTGGATTCCTGGAAGAGGCGGCGGGTATAATTAAATACCTCGTTGAACTCGAGGGAGGCGGCGTGGTGGAAGGTATAGCGTTCGTGGCAGTTGCCGAACCGTTGGAGCAGGGCTTCGCGCATTTTTTCCCGGATACCGGTGTCGGGTTTTTGTTCTTGTTTGGATAGCAGCAGGGCGCCTCCATTTTGTTTGTTACCGGTATAGTGGACTATAAATCTCTCTAAGTTCGCTTCTGTCAGGATCATTTGAAAAAGGGTAAAGGTATTATAGTTTTTTTTCTTTCCGGTGGGAACAAAGTGTTGGAATAATGAGAAGGGCGACAGGTCGGCCATATGAGACATTATTGTTGACCTTCAGGCATATACGCAATATTAATATGGTTTATGGAAAAATTATTACAGACCCTTATACAATAAAATAGGTTTTAACCCATTTATAATGGTTAGCGTACTAAGTATTATCCGATAACCTGAGAAGACCCGAACTAAAACCCAATTATTTATGAAACCCAAACCTTACACAACCATCTATTTACTCCGGCGTTTGCCAAAGAGTGCCGGTTAATACCGCGCTCGCCGACCTGTTCGTCAGCCAGCCAGTTCTATATCTGTCCGCTATTCCGGCCTGTTCCTGCCGTAGTATCCTCTTTATAGATAATGTTTGTCCTGTCGTACAGTAGCCTTGATGGTTGGGTCTGGTTTAATTTCCGTGTTCTATGGCCCCTAAATTGAATAATAGCGGTTTCTTGAAGTTGCTGATAGCACTGGGGTTCCTCCTGGGATCCTATCAGCCCGTTGTAGCAGGTCCGAAGCCTGATCATAACGCCTATACGCTGACTTACACCATTATAAAGGATTATTCGGTCGCGGGTAGCGGCAATCCTGATATCATCCAGTTCAGTGTCTCTCCCATTCCCAATCCGGCGATACAGCTGACATTTAATATCAGCTCTTCCTCTTATACGCCTATTCTATGGACTGACCCCACTACCGGTCAGGCAACACTATATTTTTCGAGTTCGGTTATAGGTCCCGTGACGGTTGACGTGCTCAACGGAGGCGTGTCGCTGGGATCGGTCGTTGTAAATTTTATTGCGGCTGCCGGGCCGCCTGATCTGAGCAGGAGCTATATCGTGGCGGCACAGACGCCGAGCCCGGCCGATGGCGTGAGCCGGGATGCAGTCGAGGCCATTCTTTACGATCAGTATGGAAATGCCTGCCCCAGCGGTACGGCTGTAAATTTCTCCATTCAGAGCGGTGTGGCCAATATGTCGCCATCGAGTGGTGCGACAACGAGTTCGGGGAATATCGCTACCGCCTTTTTTACCAGTACGACCCCGGGAACGGTCAATGTGCAGGCCCAGGTGTTGGTCGGCGGGGTATGGCAATATATCAAAGATGGGGCGCTGGTAAATAATTATGTTCCGATACAGTTCACGGACCTGCCTCCCAGTCTCGCGCAGAGTTATATTGTAGCGGTTGTTCCGTCGACAGCGGCGGATGGGACGAGTAAGGACGAGGTGGATGCTGTCGTCAAAAATTCACTGGGTAATCCGGTGCCCGATGGGACGGTTGTTACGTTTACGATCAATAATGGTACGGCGACGATGACTGCCACGGGTGTAACGACGGGTGGCGTTGCGAAAGCATTTTTTACGAGTACGGTACCGGGGTCTGTGGATGTGCAGGCGCAGGTGTCGATCAATGGCACACTGACCTATCTCAACGACCAGACCACGGGCAATAATTTTTCGACTGTAGTGTTCACGGTGCCGCCGCCCAGTATCGCCCTGAGCTATATTACGGGGATCACCACCACTACGGCTGCGGATGGCACGAGCCAGGACAAGGTGGATGCAGTTGTGAATAATTCTTTAGGGCCCGTGCCGGATGGGACGGTTGTCACGTTCACGATCAAGAGCGGGACGGCGACGATCATTGCTACAGGCGTGACGACGGGTGGTGTTGCGAAGGCCTATTTCACGAGCACGATAGTTGGGTCTGTGGATGTGCAGGCGCAGGTGACGACAGGGTATCTGAATGATCAGATCACGGGAAACAATTATACGACAATACAATTCACGGTGCCGCCGCCCAGCGCCGCACTGAGCTATATCGTGGGGATCACCACTTCTACGCTGGCGGATGGAACAAGCCGGGACGAGGTGGATGCGGTTGTGAACAATTCTGTAGGTCCGGTACCGGATGGAACGGTTGTTACGTTCACGATCAAGAGCGGTACGGCGACGATCATTGCCACCGGCGTGACGGCAGGCGGTGTGGCAAAGGCGTATTTTACGAGTACGGTTGTAGGTTCGGTGCAAGTGCAGGCGGAGGTGATGGTAGGTCCTGTGGCGACCAATCTGAACGATCAGAACAATCCGGCTAATAATTATGTGACCGTCCAATTCGTGGTAGGGTCCGCTGTGCCCGGTGATCCCGGCGGCGGTGGAACGGGTGGCACTCCTCCGGGTAATGGCGGTGTTCCTCCCGGTAATGGGAATGGGGGTGGAACGGGTGGTCCGGGGTCCAATCCTGGCGGGGGCAATGGAAATAACTCGGGTCCCGGCGACAACAACGGATTTACGCTGCTGTTCGTGAAGCAGGACTATCGGTTGGGTGACGGCAAGGAGCAGGACAGTGTGATCGCCTATGTCACGGACGCGTATAAGCATCCGATAAAGGGAGAGCATATAAAATTCTTTATACAGACCGCGCCGCTGGCGGAAGGTACGGCGACGGCCACGGCGCAGTTCGCCATCAGTGCGCTGGACGTAGTCACGGATGACCAGGGGATGGCGCGGATCGCGCTTACCAGCACGAAGCCGGGAACGGTATTCGTCGATGCGATACTGCTGTCGCAGAACGTGCTGATCGACGGTAGCTATCAGATAGTGACGTTTACGAACAAGCCGGATGTCAACAATCCGGAGACGAGATTAAGCGTGGTCATTTATGAGGCGCTGGCGGATGGCTCGCAGCAGACGGCGGTGAAGGCGCATATAGTCGATCTGGATGGGAACGTGATGCCTGGTGTGTATGTGAAGTTTGCGATAGACTCTGGCAGCGCCGATATTGTGGGTGGTGTGGATTCTGTGATGACGGATGGCAATGGGGATGCGACCATTTATTTTACCAGCAAGACGCCCGGGTATGCCAATATAACGGCGACTGTTCAGGGCTTAAAGATCGCGTACGGAAGCCCGGCGAGGGTGAAGTTCGCGATGATCAATATCTATGTGCCGAGGGTGTTCACGCCGAACAATGACGGGACGAACGATTTGCTGAGGCCGATACTGGTGGGTATACAGACCTTCCATTATTTCAGCGTGTACAACCGGTGGGGGAACCTGATCTTTACGACGCAGGATCCGAACCGGGGATGGGATGGTACGTTCAAGGGAGTGGCGCAGCCGGTAGAGACCTATTTGTGGATGGCGGAGGGGATCGATGTGGAGGGTAAGAGGGTGCTGGCGAAGGGGATGACGTCGCTGGTGAGGTAGGGGTGAGCGGCCGCGGGCCGGGGTGAGGCCGCTGGCCGGGGTGAGGCCGCGGGTTGGTTTTAAGGGAAGGTGAAATGAATTTATTCAAATAATATGCAAAATCCAATATCCTGATGAGGAAGATTTATACACTATTGATTCTCCTTTCGGCCGCGGGGCTTGTCCGCGGACAGGAGGTCAATTTTTCGCGGGTGCAGGATATGACCATATGGTACAACCAGTCCCTCAAAACCGATAAACAGAACAGCCTTAAGCTCAACTACAGAAGTGTCCGTTATGGCGGGCAGATCGCCTACAACAGTGTTGCGGCACTATTTGACATGCCCCTGCTGTCCAAGGACGGGAAGAACAAATCCAACTCGGGCTATTTCTCCTTTAGCGCGGGGGCCGCTTCCGACAAGACCAATGACGGGATACTGAACAATACACTTGGTATGATGGGTATTTCCTATGCCGTCCCTATCGGGCGTCATGAGACCTATCTCGCCGCCGGTTTCCAGGGCGAATACTACCGGAGCTCGCTGAATGTGGCGGGTGTGTCGAATGCTTTTGGAGACCAGTACGATAATTATGGCCCCATCGAGGGGGCACCGAGCGCGGACAGGCTGGCCAATGGCTGGTCCTATGGTCATTTCAACGCCAATGCGGGAATATCGCTATTCAGCAATGGCCGGAATGACAAGTGGTATATCGGGGTATCGGGGATGCAGGTCAACCAGCCCTATTCCTATAAGATAAAAGCCGATTCTACGCGGCTGAAGATGGGGCTGGGGGTGCAGGGCGGATATCGATTTACTACGAAGACGGATGATGAGGTCGGCATTTATGTTGCTATGAACTGGCAGGGACCGGCGTATCGCCACTACTACAACCTCTCCTATGTCAAGGCTATCCCGGGTGTCCAGGGTGGCGCGGCGGTGGGGTTGGGACTCGGCTATCGGTACAACGACGCGATAGTTCCCGATGTGGAGCTTCGGTACCAGAAGATGTCATTAGCAATTTTATACGATGTAAATATTTCGACGATCAGTGCGGCAGGGATCGCGCGCAATGGCGTGGAATTGGCTTTACGCATAGACTTTTAAACTAAACCCCATGAAGAAGGTAATGATTTGTTTGATTGGTTGCTTCCTGATGGCCCTCACAACCCTAAGGGCTCAGGGTCCAGCATCGTCGGATACGGCGAAGACGACTGTGGATACGGTCCTGTCGTTGGTGGACACAGCCGTACAAACACCGGCCGGATCAGTGATCTCGAGAGATACGACGGCTACGACGGCGCCTGTCGCCAAGGATACTACGATACAGGTCCGGGATAGCACGGTACACGTGACGGACACGGTGATCTCGCTTGCCGACGATGCTGCGCCGAAACAGGATACCGTGATGTATGCTTCTTCGAAGACGGACAAGCAGGTTGCCGACGTCAAGCCCGTGGAGCCGAAGGATACGGCCACCAAGGAGGACAAGGAAGAGGAGAGTACGCGGAAACTGGATACGAGGTGGTTCATCTCGCCGCTGCTGAGGGGGCAGTTCCAGGATTTTGCCTTGTTGGAGAAGAACAGGAAGGGGTACCTGAGCGACGCCAATACATTGCCTTTCTTACAGCGAGGCAACGCGTCGTTCGCTGCGTCGGCGTATAAGAATTTGACCCAGCGGCTGTCGGTGAGCGCGGATCTCGGACTTAGTTTTGGGCATGTAACGAATGACAATGTGCTGATCAGTCAGACCAAGTCGAAGACCTATAATCTGCTGAATGCCGCCATATACTATCATTTATTAGCGCCTTCCTATCGCCTGCAGCCTTATGTGACCGTGGGGATCAACGACATCATTAACGACGCCTCGTACGCCTGTGTGCCGATGGGGATCGGGGCCAAGTTCAATGCCCGCAAAGTAATGGTGACGGGGCAGGTGACCTATGGGTATGCGGTCAGCAAGAGCATTTCCAATACCACTATGTATTCCGTAGGCATCTATATTCCGATCAAGAACAAGAAGCAGAAGCAGCTGGACCAGGACGATAAGTCGCCTTATAACCGGAAGCAGAAGGACGACAAGAAGGACAGCACCAATAAGAACAACGGCGTTGTCAACAATATCTTTATTACCATCAATATGGATTCTGTCCTGAAGTCGAAGGGGCTGCTGGATGAGAATGGCAAGCCGATCAGGGGCGGGGATGATGGGGATGAGGAAGGGACTGGTGGACGCGGTAGCCGTGGCAGGCGGAATAAAGCTTTCCGTAACCTGGGGCTGGATGATTTTGACGACAATGACTACCGGATCGATTCGCTGGACGGGAAGCCTGTGCTGCGGTTTGTGGTCTATTTCGAATTCAATGAATACGGTCTTACGACGAGGGCGTTCGGCAGCATCGACAAGGTGATCAGCCATCTGAAGAGAAGCAGCAATGAGTTCTCCGTGGAGATCAAGGGGTATACCGACTCTATCGGCAACAATTCCTATAACAATGTACTCTCCCGGAAGCGCGCCAAGATGGTGCTCGACTATATGAACAGCAGGGGGGTGCCGACCGAGCTGATGAAGGCCAAGGCTTATGGGAGTGACAACCCGGTTGCCGATAACAGTGATCCGAACCAGGCCTGGCTGAACCGGAGGGCGGAGATAATAGTCCACCAAAAGGAAGGAGTAGCGGCCGCGGCGGAAAAATAGCGGGACTGCGCCCCTGGGGCAGGGACCCGACCCGGAGGAAAGAAATAAAAATATTTTCCCAGGTTGAGATCTTTTTAACAGTTAAATCCTTATATTTGGAACCTTAGTATTTTTTCTAAATCCTATATGTCTATGTTAAACGTTTCGAATCATTCAGTAACAGCAGTTTGGGGTCATTTACCCAGCAATATCAAGATCAGGCTCATTGACGAACAGGGGAATTTTATCGACCCGCTGCAGATCAAAGAAGTTGACTATCTCGCTCGTTTCCAAAATAAATGTGTTGTAAACAAGGTTTATCACCAAATGCTGGCTGATAAGCGATCAGGCGTTATCGAGGTTTATTCCGATAAGGTGCTGGTGAAGGACAACTAATAAGCTATTGCTGAAAGACAGCTAAGTAATCCCTGGTTTTAGTAGTGGTTGGTTTATTTTCTGCCGGTGATGCGGCTGAGCTCGTGCGCGTATCCTGCGCCGACGGGCAATCCTTTGTCCCCTATCCAGACGGTGTCCTTTTCCACGCGGTGGACCTTGCTGCAGGCCACCAGGTAGCTGCGGTGGATGCGTACGAAGTTTTCGGCGGGCAAAAGGGCTTCGGTCTCCTGCATGGTCAGCCTTGACAGTATCTTTTCCTCCGGCAGTACGAACTGCATATAATTCCCCATGCTTTGCACGTATAGGATGTCTCCTATATTTACTCTTACCTGGCCATAGCCGCTCTTTATAAAGATATCCCCGTTGGCGGGTTTGTTGTTCTTTAGCTCGTATTGCTGGAGCGCCTTGTTGCAGGCTTTCAGGAAGCGGGACTGCGAGAACGGTTTGAGGAGGTAGTCGATGGCGTCGAGCTCGAAGCTTTTCACCGCGTGTTCGCTGTAGGCGGTGGTGAAGATGACCATTGGGGGCTGTTGCAGCGCTGTGAGAAATTCGATGCCGGAGATGTCCGGCATTTTTATGTCCAGGAACAGGAGGTCGGGGCGCTGGGTGCGCATATGGTCCATTGCATCGTAGGCGTTGGTGAATGCGCCGGTGAGGTGGATGAAGGGGATCTTTTCGGAGAGGTTTTTTATCACCTCAAGGGCCATGGGTTCGTCGTCTATGGCGATTGCGTTTAGCATGGGATTATTATCGGTTGGTTTTGTGACCCCGTGGTGAATTTACAATTGAAGGGCCAGCTGTACAAAGAATTCCTTTTCGTCCTGGTGCACGAAGAATTCGTGGCGTTCGGGGTAGATCAGCTTCAGGCGGTGGAGGACGTTCTTCATGCCCACGCCGGACCGGCCTTTTTCGGGGTCGTTGCCATGGCGGGTGTGGACGCTGTTGCGGACCTCGAAACGGATGGAATGATGTGGGGGGACGGTGGCGCCTGGTGGGGTGGAGATGGCGGAGCCGGGCGGGTTGGTATCGCTATCGTGGTGGAGGTTTATTTTTATCCAGGAGGGTTCGCGGAGGCTGATGCCGTGTTTGAAAGCGTTCTCGACGAAGGGGATGAGCAGCATGGGGGCGATGTTGCAATCCGGGAAGTCTTCGTCGATGTCGGTCTCGATGATGATGTCCGGGGAGGTTTCGGTGCGCAGCTGCTGGAGGGCGATATAGTTCTTTACGTATTCGATCTCCTTGCTCATGGCGATGCGGTCGAGGTTGTTCTCGTGCAGCATAAAGCGCATCATATCGCCCAGCTGCTGGATGCCACCTGCGGTGCGGCTGGCGCGTTCGTGCAGGGCAGTGCCGTACAGGGTGTTGAGGACATTGAACAGGAAATGGGGGTTGATCTGTGAGCGGAGGAACTGGAGGTCGGCTTTTGACTGGCCGAGCTCGGTCTCGAGGCCTCTTATCCGCAGTATCCTTTCTTTTTGCTGCTGGAAGATATATCGGGACAGGGGGGCTATGATCAGCATCTGTGCCATCCAGAGGGATAGGATGACGGGCACGACAGCGTGCTCGTCGGGGACGGTAGCCATGGCGAAGGGGATGCACCAGGCCAAGGAGGTCGCGAGGATCCGCCAGAAGATGGCGCGATCGGTCAGTTTTCCTTCGGGTTTCCGGGGGAATATCCAATAAATATTGGTCAGAGCGGAGAGGGTGAGGGAGGGGATGATGCCGAAATACCAGACGGTGGTGGGGCCTTCCATCAGCTCGAAGTAGTATAGTAGCTCGCCAAGGGTAAAGTAGCAGGTGATGAGGGCGGTACACTGATTGATCAGGTGGATGGGGTTGGCGTATGCGTCGGACTGTCGTTCGAGTCTTTTCAGCGCGCTTTCGCGGATGATGGCGTAGATAATGTAGACGATGGTAAGGTTGATGGCCATACGGAGGCCCTTGCCCATGATCATAATATTGGAAATGTCGCGGGGCATGAACGGCCGGTGGCGATAAAAATAGGCGATGCCCAGTCCGGTGCCCAGGCCGAGGATGAGGAGGAAAGTCTGACAAAGTCCGAGGATGAATCGTTTGAGGGACTCGCCGCCGGGGCCGGACATTTCTATCCGGGCGTTGGCGTTGGTAGTGACCTGGAGCCTGAAGCTGCCGATAGCGGCGCCTTCTGTCTGGAGGAGGCGGGGCAGGATGAAGAGGTTCATCGAGACGTAGCTGATGTAGATCAGTATCGGGGTGGCGATGCCGGGCAGGAGGATGTTCTGTGTATAGGAGAAGGGGAGGCCTTCGCGGATGAAGTCTTCGCCGTAGCCCTCTGCAAGAGCCGCTGCCGAGTGCTGGAACAGGCGCCAGAAATTCCCGACAACGGCTATTGTGCAAAGGAGGGTGACGAGGAGGAATTCGTGTTCCCGCCACCTTGTTGTGTGTTTTGGGCTTAGCATCTTGTTTTTTAGACAAGATTAGGTCAAAAGGAGGGTCGTTTTTTTTAAATGTGATAAAATAGGTTGTTTTTGTGATTATTTGGCACCCACTCCTCCGCCTGCGGCGGAGTGGGTTGTGGTGGTCGTTGAGGTTTTGGATCTTTCCAGGTTCTTTTTAAGGATGGTGATATAGCGTTCGGCGTCGCTGTTGCCTGGGTCGAGCGTCAGCAACTTTTCGAAATATTCGATGGCACCGGCGTAGTCCTTTTGCGCGTTGGCGCGGTAGGCGGCAACATAGCCATAGGATTCGATCAGGTGTTTGCGGTTGGTCTTGTTGGTTGTATCCTTTGCGCAGATGTCGATCAGCTTCATATACTGTGGAATGGCCATACCCGTCGTCATTGCCGTGTCGATGGCTACATCGGCGCGTGCACGCCAGTAGTAGCCGAAGTCCTGGTCGGGATATTTTGTTTCATACATGCCGAATATGCTGTCGGCCATCGGGAAATCCCTGGCCATATAGTGGGCCAGGCCCCAGTTGAAGAGGTCGAGGTTGGTAGCTTTTGTATTACCGTCGTAGTATTTCCCGAGCCAGAGGGCCTGGTTGGCGTAGTCCTTTTGTTTTTTGTACAGGTCGGCGAGCTTTTTGGCGAAGGCGTAGCGCTGGAGGGTATCCTTTTGCAGGTTGCCGGCCTGGGCGTAGTATTTGGTTGCCGAGTCGAGGTGATTGAGGGAGGCGTAGATGTCACCCATTGTTTCATAGTCCTTTTCGACAAAGCTGGTATCGTGTTGTTTCTGGAAGTACTGCGTCATGTAGTCGAGGGCTTTTGTGGAGTCGTGGAGCTCCTTATAAGAGTATGCGATGAGCTTGTATAGGCGGGGTTCGGTGGCGCCGGCGTGGTTGGCGATCAGCTGTTGTGCCTTTTGGACGGCGTCGGCGTATTTGGCTGAGGAGTAGAGCATGTCGGTGACCAGGTAGTCGTTGCGGATGCCGGGGTCGTCGCAGGCGATATAGTGTTTCAGATCATCCATGGCCTTGTTGACGTCGCGGAAATACCAGTGATAGTACAGCTCGTACCAGGCCGGGGCGTAGCTGGTGTCGGCGGTGACGGCGTCGTTGAAGTATTTCAGGTATTGTTCGGAGTTATTCTGGGTGACGAATATCTTGCCCGATTTGTACATCGCCCTTGCGTATCTGGCGTCTTCGGCCAGGGCGTCGTGGTAGGCTTTGAATGCGTTGCCGCCGTCTCCGATCCTTCTGTAGCAGTCGCCCATTTCCACGTATAGCTCGGGGTTGTGCTTGTCTCTCTTTATCGCCTTGGTGAGGAGGTCAATGGCGTAGTGTGCGTCGCCGGAGTCGGAGGCGTTGTGGGCGTGGGCTACGGCCAGCAGGACGATGGGGTCTTTTTCCTTCGTGGCGGTCAGGGCCTTGTTGAAGAAGATGGCGGCGCTGTCTTTTTTGTGGTTGTACAGCAGGATAAAGCCTTTGGCGCAGAGGGCGAGGGGTTGTTCTGCGACGGCTTCGGGGATTGAGATGGGAGCGGGCTGGTGACGGTTGAGATAAGCCTCGGTTAGCAGCCACCAGGCTTCGGGGTTGTTGGGGTCGTTTTTTACGATTGTCTGGAGTTGTTGCGTGGCGCCATCGTAGCGCTCGTAGTAGAGAAGTTTTCTTGCGTCGGCGGTCGATTGTGCTTTTGTTTCGGGTCCGCCCAGGATGAGTAGAGTGGTCGCTGCCAGTAAGAGTTGTTTCATATCACTTTATCGTTGAGTTGTTATTTAGTTTTTATATGGTTCTACGTCGAGGACCTGGATCTTTGAATCCCGTCTGAGCAGGTCGCTGATGTGCCGTGATCGGCCGATACCGCTCTCGGTCGCGGGGTTGAGCAGTATCATATCGGCCATGATCAGCTCGGCATAGCTGAGCGTCGCTCTTGCGAGGTCGTGTCTTGTCACGGCCGAAAATTCAATAGGATGGTGCAGGCTTTCGCGCAGCTGGTGATAGGCTTTGAGGAAGGCCTGGGGCAGCGCTTCTTCGTGGTCGTCCTTTTGTATGGCCAGCAGGTGCACCTGTGCCCGGTAGCGGCGGGCCAGCAGGATCCCCCATTCGAGTTTCCGCTGTGGCAGGAAGTCCCGGATGGGGATGACGATAACCCGGGTGCGGCTATCGATGGATCCTGGTTTGGCTGTTAACACAGGGCTATTTGTTTTCCGGGCCAGGGTGTCGGGGGAGACCTTTGTGGTGTTGGAGGGTATGCACCGCAGGACGGCTTGAAGGACCCACGGTAAGGCCCAGCGTCGGCGTTGGTTTTGTTTGCCGATGACGATGATGTCCGGTGCGAGCATGTTGGCGCATTCGATGATCATTTTTTGCACGGCTCCCTTGAGGACGTGTGTTTTGATCTCCGGTCCGGGGTAGGTTTCTTTTGTGCGCTGCGCCAGCTGGTCGAGCTGGGTCCTGGCCGTCAGGGCTGTCAGGGGGCGACGGGGGTGTACCACGTGCAGCAGGTGGAGCACGGCCTTATCGGTCCCAATCAGGCTGATCGCTTTTTTTATTGCGATCTCCGTATTGAGGGTAAAGTCGACTGGAATAAGGAGCTTGGTAAAGACTATCGCCATATGGTACAATTTGGTTAATGGGTATTAACATTTAATTAGACTGGGATTAGAATTAGATTAGAGAAATTGGGGTGTGGGGGCCGCGGGGTGGGATGGGTTTTGCCGGATGGGGATGGGATTAGAATTGGATTAGAGAGCCGCGGGTTTTGTGGCGCGCCGGCGATAATTTGTAATTTTATGGGATGTCAGACGAAAGAAAGATACTGATCGTGGAGGATGAGCGGAAGATCGCCGACACCCTGAAGCTGGGGTTGGAGGAGAACGGTTTTTATGTGGAGGTGGCTTATGACGGTAAGATAGGTCACCAGCTCATTGTCACGCACCGATATGACCTTATCATACTGGACATCAATCTCCCCGGGATGAATGGCTATGATCTTTGCAAGGCCATCCGTTATCGTGACCCGGATATGCTGGTTATCATGCTTACTTCGATGAGTTCGCTGGACGACAAGGTAGAGGGCTATGACGCGGGGGCCGACTACTATATGGTCAAGCCTTTTGAGTTCCGCGAGCTGCTGTTGAAGATCCGCGCCTTGCTGAAGCGTACGCCCGGGCAGTCGGTGCCTGTGGGGAATGTGCTGCGAGCGGGGGACCTGGAAATGAACCTGGACAATAAGGAGGTACACCGGGCGGGGAGGAGGATCAAGCTGACGGCGAAGGAGTTTCAGCTGCTGGAATACCTGATGCGCAATAAGAACAGGGTGGTCTCGCGGGCTGATCTGGCGATCAATGTCTGGGACGTCGACTTTAATACCAATACAAACGTCATTGACGTCTATATCAGCTATGTCCGCAACAAGGTGGACAAGGATTTCGACTACAAACTTATTCAGACCCATGTAGGGATGGGATATATTCTTAAAACCGGCGGAAGCTGATGCCGGTAAAGATCCGCATAACGTTGTTGTTTACCCTCCTGGTGGTGGGCATACTTACCCTGGTCTGTGGTTCTGTCTACTATTTCTCCTATACCAATCGGATAGCCGATATCCGGACGCGTCTGACCAACCGGGCGATCACTACGGGCCGGCTGCTTAGCCAGGGCGGGGTGTTTGACCAGGCGTTGCTGCGGAAGATAGACGCGTCTACGTCGATGGCGATGCAGGACAAGGTGATGGAGGCCTATGACGGAGCGGACCGGAAGGTCTACTGGTACAGCGACGGGCCGGAGGATACCTTATCTGTTGTGAAGGAAGTGATCGAGCGGGTGCGGAAGGCTTCGGATGGGGTGCTCTATTTTACGCAGGGTCGCCGCGATGCGGTTGGGGTTGACTATAAGGATGGGGGGCTGGTGATCGTTGCGGCGGCTTATGACGAGCCGGGCAATGAGAAGATGCGGCATCTCCGACTTGTGCTTTCCCTGAGTTTTATTGGAGGGATCCTCATATCGGTGATCGGGGGGTTCTTGTTCTCTATTTCTTTGTTGCACCCTATCCGGCGGATAGCCGATGAGGTCAATGAGATATCGGCGCGAAATCTGGCGCGGCGGATCCGGTCGACGGGTGGGGAGGACAGCCGGGATGAGTGGGACTATCTTTCGGAGACGCTCAATCAGCTGCTGAACCGGCTGCAGGAGAGTTTTGAGATACAAGGCCGTTTTATTGCGAATGCTTCGCACGAGTTGTCGACGCCGCTGACCTCGATCTCGAGCCAGCTGGAGGTGGCTTTGCAGCGGGTTCGATCTTTGGAGGAATATCGCCATGTCATACAGTCGGTGTACCAGGATGCGCGGCAGCTGAGCAAGCTGACGCAGACGTTGCTGGAGTTTGCGCGGGCTTCGGGGACGGCGTCGGGGCTGGAGATCGATCTGATCCGGATCGATGAGGTGTTGTTGCGGCTGCCGGGGGAGATCGCGAAGGCGGGGATGCCGGGGGCGGCGCGTGGGATGGATGGTTTGGGGTCGGCGGATGCGGGTGGTTTTGTGGGGCAGGGTAGCGTGGGTTCCGGGGGAGGTGTGGGTTTTGAGGTGACGTTGAATTTTGATGGGTTGCCGGAGGCGGAGGAGTCGTTGTTGGTTTTTGGTAATGAGGAGCTGCTGTTTACGGCGATCCGGAATGTGGTGGTGAATGCGTGTAAGTATTCCGATGATCATCGGGCGGTGGTGCGGCTGGCGGTGCAGGGGAGGGAGATCCGGATATCGGTGGAGGACAGGGGGAGGGGGATAGCTCCGGAGGAGACGGAGCGGATCTTTCAGCCGTTCTATAGGACCGAGGAGGGGCATACGATCCCGGGATTTGGACTGGGGTTGTCGTTGTCGAGGAGGATAATACAGCTGCACAAGGGGTGGATCAGTGTGGAGTCGATCCTGGGGGTGGGGTCGACCTTTTATATAACGTTGCCGGTGGCGGGGGCGCGATGAGGAACGGGGGGTGTGGTCCGCTGGGGTGTTGCGGTTCACGCGGGGTGTGGTCCGCTGGGGTATGGTGGCGCGGTTCACGCGGGGTGTGTTGCGGCGGTTCACGCGAAAAATCTAATCAAATTCTAATGTTTATTTAATCCTCGCCTAATTCGGGTGTTCAACCTTGTTGTCTCAATTAAAATAACCTTTATGCGTATCAAAACCCTGGCGTTGGCCGGTGTGCTGCCGGCGCTATTGTGCGTCTCCTGCGTCAGCAGCAAGAAGTTCAAGGCCCTACAGTCGAAGTATGATTCACTGAGCAAGTCGTATGGTGATTTGCAGAATGATCTCAAAAATTGTAATGGTAAGACTGCGAGTCTTACGCAGGATAAGTCGGATTGTGATGCGAAGGTGGCAGCTTTACAGAAACAAGTGGATTTTCTGAAGGCCAACAACACCCAGGCTTTGAAACAGCTGGAGGATATGTCGGTCATTTCGAGCTCACAGGCGGAGAGCATCAAGAAGTCGCTGGACAACTTAGGCGCCAAGGATGCATATATCCAGAGTCTGCAGTCGGCGATGGCGCATAAGGATTCCTTGAATATGGCGCTTGTGAACAATCTGAAGGGTGCGATAGGTGACCTGAACGACAAAGATATTAATATCAAGGTCGACAAGGGTGTGGTATATGTCGATATTTCGGACAAGCTGCTGTTTGCCAGCGGGAAGTATGATGTTACACGGCAGGCCCAGGAAGTGTTGGGGAAAGTGGCGAAGGTGCTGAAGGCCCAGCCCGATATTGAATTTATGGTGGAAGGACATACCGACAACAAGCCGTTTCGCAGGGGCTTATTGCTGGATAACTGGGATCTCAGCGTGAAGAGGGCTACCGCGGTGGTGCGCATCCTGCAGAATAAATATGGTCTGGAGCCGGCGAAGATGGCTGCTGCCGGCAGAGGTGAGTATGTGCCTGTGTCAACCAATGATACTAATGAAGGAAGGGCGCTGAATCGTCGTACGAGGATCGTGATCCTGCCCCAGCTGGATCAATTCTTTAAACTACTTGAGCATAAGTAGGGACACTGCCTGCCTGCAGTTTGTTTTGTTTTATCTTCGATCCGTGCTCTGGTTAGCCCCCTGATTTTTCAGGGGGCTTTTTTGAAAAATCTCAGATGCATCACCCTGTTGCCATTCAATTCAAAGCCCGTGATCTGGTTTTTAGCATTACGCATGATATGAAGGTGGTTCATCCACCAGAAATCGCAGACCAGGTGGTCGCTACCATACAAGGTGAGGGGTGAATCATTGTATTTTGCGTTGCTGAGGGATAGACGATGCCCCTTCAGGCTGATCTGATAGCTGCAATCCAGCTCGGGGCAATAATAGGTGCCGGTATACGCGGCCAGCTGCTGGTCCGTCTTCCCGGCGGTATCATATTTTTCCCAGTGCAGGTGATTACCTACAGGCCAGGATTCTTCGGCAATGGGATGGCCCATACTCCTACCGGAAAAAATGAAACGTGAGGTCGTGTCTGCAAACACCTGGTAGACGTCGGTCGCGGCCCTGATCAGTAAATGATACTTGCGGTCCGGGGTTATTGCGTAAAATTTCTGATCCTTTACGACAAAGGCGAAGCGGGTGGCATCATCTGCGATATAGTTACCGGTATAATTCTGCAGGATCGCGGTATCGGTCAGGATTGCTGAAGACGATAAACCCCATTTTCTGCGCGGGAAAAACGCTGATAAATGTCCGGTAGCCTGCATCCCCTCCTCCATGCTGATAACGTTGCTGACCGTAGATGCTGTCAGCCACGATCCCTTTGGCATAATTGCGGACCTTTTCCCCGTTGACGAGAGCCGGCTCTGTCAATTCCTGAATTTCTTTTTGGTCGCCGACGGCTGGATCGTAAAAGTTCATGATCCATTTGCTCATATCATCGATATTGGTGAAAAGGCTGGTCGCTCCGACATTCGAATAACTAAGCACAGCGTTGACATAGTGATCTTTTTTGGGCGCAAAATAAGAATAGGAGCGATTGGGGACAATCTCCGTATAGTCGTCATGAAAATGGGTGTTATTCATTCCCAGTGGGTTGAAAATGGCCGAATCGGCAAACTGTCGCAGGGTCTGTCCGCTGACGGACCTGACAATCTCAGCCAGCAGCGTAAATCCGCTGTTGGAGTAGCTCCAGTCTGTCCCCGGCTTGAAATTCAAGGCCTGCTGCTTAGCGAGTATTTTGATGATCTGGTCCTGCATGATCACGTCATCCAGCCGCGTGCCGGCTATGGCCAATAATTCCCATTGGTCACGGATACCGCTGGTATGGTTGAGCAGGCTGCGGATGGTGATCTTTTCTTTCAGATCGGGAAACCAATTCAGGTATTTATGGATATCATCTTCCAGGCTTAGCTTCCCCTGCCTTTCCAGCAACAAAATGGAATAGGCTGTAAATTGTTTGGAGACCGAAGCTATGTGAAAAATGGTCTGGGGCGTTATGGGAATACCATATTCCAGGTTGGCCATGCCGTAGCCCTTTGAAAAGAGCAGCGAGTCGTTTCTCACGACTCCGACGGCGCAGCCCGGGCTGGACGTTTTGTTCCATTGGCTGAAAATACTGTCGATCCTGTTCGTGATCTGTGGGGGCAGGGGTTGGGACTGAGGTTGCAGGGACCGGGTGTGAGGTTGCAGGGACTGGGTCTGTGGTGGCAGGGACTGGGCAGTAACGCCCTGGAGGGCGACGCAACAGGCAATAAGCGTCGGCAGAGGACGGAGGTAAACTCGCATGGATAGAGTATTTTTTAATGCCAATATACATAAGATTTAAATGTATATAGGAAATATATTTTACCCCCACTGTAGATTGCTGAATGTCAGTTAAAGGAGGATAATGCGATCTAGTTGACGAGGTACATGCGGGTAGCAGAGTTGATGTATGGGTTAGTTGAGGAAGCACATGCGGGGTGGTGGCGGTGGTGTATGGGTTAGTTGATGAGGTACATGCGGGTAGCGGAGCTGACGTATGGGTTAGTTGACGAGATACATGTGGGTGGCTGAGTTGATGTATTCGGTGGGGTCGAAGGCGCCGTCGAAGGTGTCGCTGAGGGCGTTTATGGTGGAAGGAGGCAAATGCGAGTATGTACCTGTGCAGAGAGGGGAATTTTTTATTTTTGTTGGTAACATAATTGTTACCTTTGGGAAAATACATGGATCGAAATATGAATCGGCAATTTAAATCGAGGGGAAATGAATGCAAGTCAGGTTATTCGACTGTTGGAGAAAGACGGATGGGAATTAAAGGCCCAAAGCGGAAGCCACAAACAATTTGTGCATCCGGTTAAATCTGGAAAAGTGACTATTCCGGATCATGGTAAGAAAGAAGTCCCACCGGGGACGTTACATAGTATATTAAAGCAGGCGGGACTTAAATAGCAAAATAAACATTTATGCGGGAAATTTTAATGATTATCGAAAAAGGTAAGGGTAAGGATCTTTGGGGGCGTGTATATTTTGATGATGATCTGATTGTGGATTCAGCCCCGACCATTGGGGCATTAGAGAAAAAGATGAAGAAATTACTGCACGATCTGCACGGAGTTAATCCGGCGGTTATCGAGTTTGGTATTGCATTGGATCTTACGGCTGTTTTCAGCGAGAAAACATATCTGAATCTTTCGGTTGTTGCGCAGAAGTTAGGGATAAACCGATCGTTGATGGCTCAGTATGCAGCTGGAAATAAGTTCCCTTCATCTGAAAGAGCGCTTGCAATTGAGAATGCTATTCATGACCTTGGACGGGACTTGCTTAAGGTTAAGCTAGCGGTCAAGGGGGAAAGGATAAGCAAACCCGGCAAAGCCAGAAAAAAGGCCAGGAGCGCAGCATAGATTGTGCCCCGGGTTAGTTGATGAGGTACATGCGGGTAGCGGAGCTGACGTATGGGTTAGTTGACGAGATACATGCGGGTGGCGGAGTTGATGTATTCGGTGGGGTCGAAGGCGCCGTCGAAGGTGTCGCTGAGGGCGTTGAGCTTTACTTCGAGGCCCTGGACCTTTATGCCGATCTCGGGATCGTTGCGGTATTTTTTTATCAGCTCCTGGTAGCGGCCGATGATGCCGCGGATATCGAAAGTGAGCTCGCCGAAGCGCATTTTGAGGGACTGGACGTCCATGAGCTCGTAGTAGATGGGTTGTTTCCAGTTCTTAACGTCGGCGGATTTGCGATTGGTGACGAGGAGGGAGGCGGATTTGCGGAGGCCGGTGAGGAATAGGTAGCGTCGTTCTGCGTCGGTCTCTTTTGAAAATTGGTGGTTGTAGTCTTCCGGGGAGACCTTTAGCAGGGCGAGGTTTTGGTTGAGGATAGTATCGTAGTGTATCTGCAGCTTTTCCAGCTCGTTGGTGACGATGTCCCACTGCTGCTCGACGAGGTCTTTGTCGTAGTCGAACTGGCTGAGCTTGGCGGTCAGCAGGAACATTTTCTGGCTTTGGTCGCGGAGCTCTTTCTTTTTGCTACCGAGGGAGTTGATAAATGAGTTGATGCCGAGGAAGAGGGCCTGCGATATCGGGCCGGTGATGGACGCAGCGGTGGTGAGGTTGCCCGTTATCTGGACCATGTCGTGGAGGACGTTGAGGGAGGGTTCGCGGTCCTTTTCCCGTTGGATATAGTCATAAAATTTCTTATACCAGTCCTGGTAGCCGGGGTATTTCATTGGGTCGGTCGTTTCGCTGAGGGTAGAGAAGAAGCTTTTGGCGGAGTTGAAGAGGACGAGGGGTTTTATCTCTTTGTCCATGGAGACCAGGTTGATGATGGCGGACTGATAGTTGGCCTGGTAGACGTAGAGTTCGTTCTCTTCAATAGCCTGCTGTTTTTTCTCGAGGGATTGTACGCGGAGGAGGAGCTTGTCTACCTTGTCACGCGCGTCGCGGGAGGCGGCTATCGCGATGTCGAGAGAGTCCACCTTGTGGTCAAGCCGGGAGAGAGTTTGGTCTATATTCTTTGTCTTTTTGTCGAGGTTATCCTGGATATCGTTGAGGACCTTGTTGCGGATATTTTTATCGGAGGCCAGGGAGGAATCGGGGACCCGGGTAGTGTCCGCGGTCCGGGTGCTGCTGGCGAGCGGGGTGGTATCGGTGGTCCGGATGGTGCTGGCGAGCGGGGTGGTATTGGTGGTTGGGGTGGTACGGGGGAGTACGGGGGTATCGGTGGTCCGGGGGAGAAGATCGGTGTCCGCGGTCCGGATGCGTGGATTGCTGTCCGCGGTTGGGGTGTTGCTTGCGAGTGGGGTGGTATCGGTGGTCCGATCGGGATTGGTGACCTGGGCGGAAAGGGCCATTGTGGACAGCGTGGCGGCCAGCGTGGAACTAGCGGCGGCCAGGACGAAAAGGTACTTTCTCAAACTGAGTGGATTTTGCTGCTATAAATGTAAAATTGAAAAAATAAAGCCGGGGTTAGAATGCGATTAGAAAGAGGGGTAAATCGTAGAATTACGATAAAAATCGAGGGCATTCACTCTTTTTTAACAGTTGGTTGTGATGTAGTTTTGTCTTGTCCAATACCAATGAACGCCAACTAAAATCCAGAAAAACCAACGCTTTCAACGGATCAAAGAAAGCAACCAAATTCCAATTTCTCTTGAAAGGCCCCTGACTAACTCTTGGGGGTTTTTTCGTTT